>R11__coassemble_927_pt1 | contig 17648 bp, 11 predicted proteins | sample R11__metabat2_low_PE_006 | metagenome-assembled genome bin R11 | reverse complement strand
CGTCTATTCTGAGCGAACTCTGCGGAAATTATATTTATGGTGTCATCAATGCCTATTGTGTAGCGGCTGACGGCTTTCCGTTCGGAGTAAATGCCGAAAATGAAAACTGGCAGAGATTTTATTCCCGCGATAAATCTTCGATCGCACTTGATATGCTGCAGCCGCAGTATGACCGCTACAGTATCACCTATGGAGCGGAGATTTCATATTTTACAGATGATTACGACATCTTTATGACAACTTCCGACAGTTCACTTCTGTATTTTAAAAATGCAGCGGAATCAGACAACGGAAAATTGTTTGAGCGAAAAGACGGGGAGATGCTGATCGGGAATGTCGCAACCTTTGATACCTGGCAGCCGTCATTTTCTTTTATTGACAACGGAGGTACCCGCCTTAAGCTGCCGGTCAGTTTTACTTATACGGTTGACAATCATGAACCTGACAATTTTGCGGTTCCCGGCTATGTACTCGGTATCGGTTTTTACAGTGTCCTCTTTGATGTCGATGATTTTCTTGAATATGACGGTGAGAAAGAGGTCTGGTCAGAATACTGCAGCGACCAGGAGACTGTACTCGGTATTCATGAACGCGATTACGGATATTTGGAACGTGTAACGGCCGATGAGGCTGCGCAGCGGCTCTATAATCTTCTTGTAGCGGATGTGGAAACTGTTTATGGGGAAAATTCGGTGACGGTAAAAAATGCTGACGGACTCAGCTTCATGCTGAGAACCGATATGAAGGAGATGAAGATCACCGGAGGCGCGATGGAACAGGCCGCAGATGATATCTATCTGATTCGCGCTGAGTCCGATGAAGTCATCATTACAGGAGAGGCTCTGAAATGAAGGTTTGTCTTCTTATTGAGGGAGCGTATCCCTATGTCAACGGCGGTATGTCGAACTGGGTTCAGAATCTGATGCTCCGCATGCCGGATACGGAATTCGTGGTTCAGGCGATTGCTGCGAACCGCGGTGAAACAAGAGAATTCAAATATAAGATACCTGAAAATTGTTCCGAGATTCAGGAAGTTTATCTTCTTGATGACGACTATGTGTCTCAGCGGAGACAGTTTCGTCTCAAGATGACTGACGAAGAGTACGGGGCTTTTGAAGATCTGCTGTTCGGCGAGCATACGAACTGGGATATTATTATAAAATTTTTCGCAGAAAAAAATGTTTCGCTTAATGCGCTTCTGAGCGGAGAAGATTTCCTGAGTATGGTACTGAATTTTTATCAGCAGCACCACAGCCGAATGGTCTTTACGGACTTTCTGTGGACGCTTCGGTCCATGTATCTTCCGCTCTTTACCATTATGAAATCGATCACACTGAAGGCGGATATTTATCATTCGGCTTCGGCCGGGTACGCCGGAATCTGGGCCAGTATGCAGAAGGTTATATACAATAAACCTTTTATTATGTCTGAGCACGGCATCTACACAAGAGAGCGCGAAGAGGAGATCATCAAGGCTGACTGGGTAAAGGGCGTTTACAAGGATCTCTGGATCAGTCAGTTCCGGAAAATCGGCGATTGCTGCTACCAGAAGGCAGATGTTGTCACTTCGCTCTTTGAAGATGCGAGACAGTTCCAGCTCGAGCTCGGTTGTCCCGAAGAAAAAACGATCATTACCCCGAACGGGATGGATCCGAAGCGGTTTGCGGATGCGCCCAAAAAAGATCAGGACGACAAATTCATCAATTTCGGGGCGCTGCTTCGAGTTACGCCGATCAAGGATGTCAAGACGATGATCAATGCGTTTGCTCTTGCCCGTGAAAAGAATAAGAATATTCGGCTATGGATTATGGGAGACATGGATGAAGCGCCTGATTATGCCGAGGAGTGCAAGCATCTTGTCGATGAGCTTGGCGTAGAAGAGGTGATTTTCACCGGTGTCATTCGTGCCGCTGACTATATTGGAAAGATGGATGTGATGATGCTCTCGAGTATCAGTGAAGGGCAGCCGCTTTCTATTCTTGAGGCCTTTACCGCCAAAAAGCCCTTCATTGCGACAAATGTCGGCAATTGCCGCGGATTGATTGAGGGAGAATTTGATGACTACGGCCCTGCCGGTATCATTGTCCCGGTTATGAGTGCGGCAAAGATGGCTCAGGCGATTCTTGAACTCGCTGACAGCGAAGAGATGCGAAGGGAAATGGGCGAGGTCGGTTATCGGCGTACCGTTGAATTTTACGATGAACAGGAAGCTTACGGGAAATACTCCCGTCTGTATCAGAGTGTTATGAAAACCGGAGTGAATAAATGGCAGGCATCGGATTTGAACTGAAAAAAATCTATAGAAAGGACGGAATATCCCGTTCTCTTGTGGGGGCGACTTATTCCTCGGTTATCACGATCGGTCCTACAATTCTGGTCATTGTGGCGATTATTCTGCTGTACCTCTTTCTTGGCATGTCAAATGTCGGCATGTATAAAAGGGAGGTTCTTTCGTGTACGATTCTTTATATTTTCATTTTTTCAGTGATTCTGACATCACCGTTTAATTCGGTATTTTCTCGTTATCTTGCTGATAAGTTTTATACAAAGCAGACGGACGATATTCTGTGCTCTTATTACACCGGAATTCTTCTTGTCAGTGCGATCAGTATGGTAATGGCCCTTCCGGTTCTCTTTTCGATGTATTTCAAGGGCGGACTCGATCTGCCTTATGTACTTGCAGCTTACGCCATGTGGGCATCGGCGGTTATAATTTTCTTTTCGATCACCTATCTCCATGCGACAAAGGATTACAAGGTGATAGCCCTGTTTTTCCTGATTGCGATGGTGGTTGGCAGTCTGACAGCCTGGCTGATCTACCGCTTTACCTGGTGGGATCAGATCCACAGCATTATTTACGGGCTTGCGGTGGGCTTTTTTATTATAGCATTCTGCGAATTCTCTTACATTCGGTTTTATTTTAAGGGAAGCGGACAGAATTATACCGAATGTCTTGCATATCTATGGAGATTTCGCCGGATCTTTTTCACAAATCTTTTCTATATTCTGGGTCTTTATGTACATAACTTTGTGTTCTGGACAATACCTTCACGTCTGTCTATTGCTAATACTTTTATCTGTCATCAGGGTTATGATATGGCAACCTGTCTTGCGATGTTTACCAACATCTCAACGACCGTTATTTTTACAGTGCTTGCGGAGACAAGATTCCATGAAACCTATCAGGATTACATGGAAGGCGTAATCGGAGCCACTTACAAGGTAATTCAGAAGAATAAGAAGATTATGTTCCGCACCCTTTCGCAGCAGTTCGGACAGGTCTTCGGCCTGCAGATCGCGATCACCTCAGTGATTTTCCTGTTTCTTGAGATTTTCGGAATTCAGATCGGCTTCAGCAGTCTTACCATGAAGATTTATCCTGTACTGGCGGCCAGCTATCACGGTGTTTTCGTGATGTACTGCAATATTGTGTATCTTTACTATTTTGAGGATACATTTGGATCGATGATGACGGGATTCATCTTCTGCTTCGTGACGTTTATAGGCTCTTTGATTTCAAAAGAATTTTCTTCACAATTCTGGGGAGTCGGACTTTTTGCAGGTCAGTTTGCAGCAATGATCTACGGATATATAAGACTCCGTCATGTTGAGAGAGATTTTGAGTCTCATATCTTCTGCCGCTATCGGATTATTGCTACCATGAAGTCTTCCGAAAAGGGCAAGGTTGTCTACAAGAAAGGAGTTTAAAGTGTGCCGCTGCTGAGCATTATTATTCCGGCTTATAACGCCGGAACAACGCTTTCCCGGGCAGCAGAATCAATCTGTAATGACAAAACACCGGAGATTGAAGTGATCCTGATCGATGATGGGTCAACGGATAATACACCTGCTCTGTGTGACGAGCTTGCAGCGTCGGACGAAAGAATTCACGTGCTTCACACGGAAAACAGTGGTCAGGGAATTGCAAGAAACCGCGGGATGGCGCTGGCCAGAGGAAAGTATATTGCATTTTGTGACGCCGATGATGTTGTTATGCTCGATGGTCTCTTTAAGCTGATCGATAAGGCAGATGAGATCGGTGCTGATATTGTGTGCGGCTCTTATTGCCGCAATGATGGGAAAAGCATCGAGAGAATACATTCCGAACTGCCGTCCGGAAGAGTTGAGTGGTCGGACGACAGACATTCGCTGTATCACAGAATCAAGACGGAAAGCCTCTTCGGTTACATTTTTAACAAAGTTTACCGCCGGGAGTGGATGGAGCGCGAGAAGATTGCTTTTAATGACGTAAAGCGATTTTTTATGGAAGATACGCTCTTTAATCTGAAGGCATATGCCCATAATCCGGTGTATTATTATCTGAATGAGCCGGTATATGTCTATACAACGAATAATGTATCGACGGTGAGAAGTCCGAACCTGAAGATTGCGGAACAGATGTCTGCGACGCTGGATGAATATCGGGATTATCTGGATGCGATCGGTGCTTATGAGAGGCAGACAGAGCTTTTTGTACCGCTGGCTATGCGTATGTTCTGTTATTCTTTTGTCAAGAACAGACCTTACGAAAAGCCGAATTTTCGGGGAATTAAGCGGCAGTTTGGTATTTTCAGAGGCTGCAGGGCTTTTAATGCCATGCTTGGGGACAAGATAGGAAGCCGGGACCTCAGGTATCTTCCTTATGCTTCTCAGCGATGGTTTTTCGGACTGAGCTACAATATGCTGAGATGGCATGCCGATAATCTGCTCGCATTTGGATTCCTGATCTGCGGTCCTCTCATGGAGCGTTATATTAAGGCAATGGTTAAATAATAAATATAAGATTGAACGAGGAGAAAGGTCATTAAGACTATGGATACAAATGCTCAGGCTGCGGAATCAGTAAATACAGCCGGTGAGCGTGAACTCAAACTGAATATTGTATTTGGAATGGGGTATCAGATCCTCACAATCGTCATCAATTACCTGACGAAGCAGGCATTGAAGCGAACACTGGGAACCGGATACCTCGGCATGCAGACTGTTTTCGCCAATTTCAGCGATGTGCTGATGTTTGCTTTTATGGGGATCGGCATTGCCATGCTGTTCCGGCTTTATAAGCCGTTTGCAGATGGTGACCGGAAGATGCTGAACGGTGTCTTTCACTATTTTAACCGCGTTTTCAGGGGCTTTTCAATTGCCGTGGCTGTCATTGGAGCGGCTGTAAGCGGCCTTGTTGTGATGACGATTAATGCGGACATAGAAGCCCGTAAGATTGTGGTCTGCTATCTGCTGTACCTTTTTGCGGTTGTGATCCACAATCGGGTACAGGTGTGTTTTTATTATATGATGGCCGACCAGAAGCGCTACATGGCCTGTATCATCACGGCAGTTTTCGAAGCGGCAGCGATGTTTTTCCAGCTTGCGGCTCTCTATATGCTGGGCTCGTATACGCTGTTTTTGATTGCGATCCTTGTGAAGGATGTGGTGACGGCGATCGGCTTTATTGTTTATATGTGGCGGAATTACCCCTATCTTCTGACTGAAAAGGTTGTCCTTCAGGAGGAGGAGAAAAAAGGCGCTCTCGGCAATGTCGGGGACATGATTATCACACGAGTCGGCAACACACTGCTTAACTGCACGGACAGCATTATCACCTCTTCGGTTGTCAGTACGGTGATGGCCGGAGTGTACTCGAATTATTATTTCATCATGACCGGAATCACAAATCTGGTTGTTACTTTTTATGATTCCGTGATGGCGAAATTGGGAGTGAAGCTTGCTGCCGACCCGGAAGGGGATCACTTTGCGGATTACAGGGAGATGCTTGCCGTCAATCTGTTATTTGCTGCCGCTGCGACTTCCGGCTTTTACAATCTGAGCCGTGATTTTATCACGCTCTGGATGGGCGATGACGTTATACTGGAGGGGATGGTCGTTGTCATTCTGACTTTCAATCTGCACATGAGCGTCATGAGAAACAGTGCAGCTACTTATCGACAGGCAGCGGGACTTTTCAGCAAAATCAGCTACCTGATTTTGTTCAGAGGTGTTTTCAATATCATTCTCTCAGTGATTCTCGGCCTGCGAATGGGACTTACAGGCGTTATACTTGCTACAACGATTTCTGATATTACAACTGTTTACTGGTATGAACCGATGATGGTTTACAGGCATCAGCGGAAAAAGATGTTCATTGAGCTCGCTTATCAGTTCGTCGGCGCCATACTTTCCCTGTCTTCGATATATCTCTCGGGACTTGCGGTCCGGCAGATTCATGTCTCTACCTGGATCGGTTTCCTGGAAGAGACGGCGGTTGTGGCTGGCATTTGTGTTCTCTGGGGAGGTTTTTGGATTACACTTCCGAAGATCATGAGAAAACTTTTCAGAAAAAAAGAGGTATTGCGATGAAATCTTTAAAAACTCTTATACGGGTCTTTCTGGGCGCATCGGTTCTGACTGCTGCGTTGACTGCGGCTGCCGCAGAGGCATCCGTTACATTCAGCGATAAAGCCGTAAGTGACAGCAGCGTGATTACCATTGCCGGAAATCCTTCCTTTTATCCGTATGAGTCCTACAATTCCTCAACGAAGGAGTATGAAGGCGCATTTGTAAAGATTTTTGAGCGCATCTCGGAGGAGACGGGCCTGGATTTTGTGTACGTCTGCGGTTCATCGTCTGATGACAGGCTTTATCTTGCAAAAAAAGGAGATGCCGGGATCGTTTCCGGTTTTTCTTACAATGAGTCCCAGATGGAGCGCTATGGGCTGACCGATTTTACTGCAGCGGTTGAAACAGATGATGACGGGGCAGATCAAAAGGTCGGCATTGCCTTTACCGATCAACTGAAGCCCGAACAGATCGAGGCTGTTTCAAAGGCCTTTACAGCTGCCTGCAGCGAATATCTTGTTTCTGAAATTGCGTTGAGTGCGAACAGGGAACCGGCGGGAACAACATCCGGTATTTTCATCGTGATCTGTCTCGCTGCACTTCTTTTGTGCGCTGCAGCAGCCGTTCTGCTGCTTTACCGCAACAGAAAACTAAAAAACCAGATGATCAAAAATGAAAATCTTGACCTTCAGACCGGTCTTCTCAATCGGAACGGTTTCAGAAAAAGCTTTACGTCACTTGCCGACAAGAGTTACCGTGCTGTTTACTTTCTGACGTATTTCGGCTTTAATGTGTCCTATGTCAATGACAATTACGGTGCGGATGAGGCTGATGAACAGATTTTATTCGGTGCTCGTGTGCTGAAAGACAATTCGTCTGAGACCGATCTGCTCGGACGCTATCCGGGCGGCTGTCTTCTGTGTCTCCGGATCTGTTCAACCGAACAGGAGATGGAAGAGTGGGTTCACAATAAGCTGGAATCTCTCAATCAATTCTGTACCGACCGCAATATGGAAGGCCGTGCTTTTTATCATGCCGGCATTTACCGGATGAAAAATGAGGGTTGGGACGTGGACAAGGCTTACAGCATTGTCCGGCGCGCTTACGAAAAAGGCGGAAAGGACAAAAAGCCGTATCTGTTTTCGGAAGAGTCGAAGATTCAGAGCGATACAATTCGCGACATTCTTTCAAAGGATGTGTCTTCTGCACTTGAAAGCGAGGGTTTCAAGCTCTACTTGCAGCCGGTCGTAAAAGCAAACAGCCATGAGATCGCTGGCGCGGAAGCACTTTCCAGATGGCAGCATCCGGACATGGGACTCCTTCAGCCGGGACGCTATATAGACATGATGACACAGAGGGGAAATGTCGCCGAACTTGATTTCTACCTTCTTGATCTTGTCTGCAGGACACTTGAGAGATGGGAGACAGCCGGTTACGGGTTCTGGCTTTCCACCAATCTCAGCCGTCAGACGATCATTCACGATGAATTTACGGAACGCTTCGAGAAGATCGTCAGCCATTATCATTTCGACCGCACCCGCCTGATCCTTGAGATTACGGAAGACTGTCTCACTCCGGACAAAGAGCTTGCCTATAAAAATCTGAAGTTCTGTACGGATCAAGGCTTCCGACTTTCTCTCGATGACATGGGCAGCGGATATACTTTCTTCTCTGATCTGATTGATTATCCGCTGGGTGTTGCCAAGATGGACAGGAAGCTGCTGCTGGCAGCGGCTACCGAGAGAGGACATGCGCTGTATATGGGGCTTGTGGCAGCCTGTAAAGGGCTGGGCATGACAGTTGTCGGAGAATGCGTTGAAACCCAGGCCCAGTGTGATATCTGTACGGAGGCCGGTGTTGATTTCATCCAGGGCTTTTATTATTACACACCGATATCAATTGAAGAATTTGAGCGCATGCATATCACGGGCTATCGCTCATAACAGGCTGCCGGCAGTGAAGTCCTGAAATAATTTTTAAAGATTCCGCTGCCATTTTAAAAAGAGGCAGCAGGAGGTTTTTGATATGATCACGATAAATCTGTTGTACGTCATATTGCTGTATCTGCTTTATGCACTGATGTATCTGGCTATACCGGCGGTTGTTCTGTATCCGGCGGTGAAAGAGAGAAGGCTCGGCTTCCGGGTGCTCTTCTATCAGATCTCAGGGCTTACTTATGTGACACTTGCATCATTCCTGCTGTGCTTTGCCAAGCTTTACATAACTCCCGTCAACTGGCTCGTTTTTCTGATCTTTCCTGTTGCCCTGCGCATTTTTCTCTCCAGAAAGACTGTTGCCGGGTGGATTCGTGACGAACTCGATGCGATCAAGGAGAGGAAACTGATCGGAGAGAGCATTAACAGCCGTCACCGACGCTTTCAGACGATGATGAAAAAGCTGTTTTCGCTGATTTACACTCGCTATATCAGGGGGCATGTCTTTCAGCTGCTGTCTATCCTCCTGATTGCTGTCCTCGTTGCCTGGAATCTCGGTTTTTTCCATTTGCATTATTATACTTATGCCTGCTCAGATGAGCCGACCCATATCTACTGGACGTCCTGTCTGGTGAACGGAAATCCGTTTCCGGCCGGTCTTTATCCTCACGGCATGCATTTTATTGTAGGAGGCTTCTGCTCTCTGTTCGGTCTTGATCCGGCAAGGGCCTGGCTCTCTTTTGGTATTGTTTCGGTCACAATCATTCTGGGATCGGTTTATCTTCTGATCAGACGGCTGTTTTCATCGAGAGTGGCTGCTGTCTTATCAATTGCGGTCTTTCTGATGTCCGGACTTTACGGCTCAGACACCTGGTTTACCCGCCTTTTAATGGTCATGCCGATGGAACTTGCCATGTACGCGTGCATGACGATGGTATACGGTCTGATTTCCTGGGTAAAAGACAGGAAGCTGACATCTCTTCTGATGGTCGGCATGGGCATACTCGGGACAACATTCCTCCATGTGTTTGTGACGATTTTCGCTTTCTTTGTGGTGGTCGCCTTCGTGATTGTCTATCACAATAAGATGGCAAGGCAGAAGATCATCTATCAGCTGGTTGCCTGCGGCATGGTTTCTATTATGATCGCGGTGCTGCCTTATGTGGTAGGAATTGCAGCCGGCTATAAGCTTGAGCAGTCTTTTAGCTGGGGCATGAGTGTTGTCAGTACTTCTGCATCGAGCAGTTCATCAGATGATGAAGACAGTTCCGATGACGCCGCAGATGATGATGCCGAAGCCGCTGCAGCAACAACGTCGAGTTCCTCTGTGCCTGCAATAGATGCTTTCCTCGATGCTGAAACGCCGCAGGATATGGTTGATGCCGTCGCGAATCTTTTTTCTTCCTCCCTTACCCAGTACGATTGGGGTGCTTATGTGCTGATCGCGGCTTTCCTGCTGACATTTCTGTTCGGCATCGCTGGTGTTATCAAAAATTTCAGGGATGAGGAGCGCAAAGACTATTTCCTTGGATTTGTGTTTGTGTCCATCGGATGGGTCCTGACCTTCACGGCCCTGTATATTTTCTATACATTTGACATCTTTTCACTGATGGTGCCGAGCCGCTCCTCGGAGTTTATTGCGATTTTTTCGATCACTCTCCTTGCGGCTCCTGTTGAAATCGTCTACTGGCTGCTTGACAGGCTTCCGTGCCGTGCGGGAAAAATTGATGCTGCGCTCGGCTATGTTTCCTGTTTGGCTGCGGCCTGTGCGTGCTTCCTCGGAATCGGAATGACTTACAGGGATCTGGAATACGGTTTTTCGATGGAAAATCTTGACATTAAGACCGAGGAAGATCTGATCGCAAACAATGAACCGGAGACCTGGACGGTAATCAGTACAACAAACGCGCGAATGGCGGTTCTCTATCACGGTTATCACTATGAGATTACCGATCTTCTCATGAATATTCTGGGCGGCCGGGATGTTTATATTCCGACTAAGGATATTTACATTATGGTCGAGAAGAATGTTCCGCTGATGGGAAGCAAGAATGTTGACGGCTCGGACTTTATGGAGGAGACGGTTCCGGTATCGCTAGAACTGGCATCTGTTCTTTTGACGGATGTTCTCCACGTTCAGGACGGTGCGATTAATTCGGAAGTCTACCTGACAGATTACAGTCGTCAGGTTATTATGTCTCATTTTTACTGGTGGATGGAAGCACTCAAGGACGCATATCCAAGTGAGATTACGGTGTATGATGAGGATGATTACTGCACGATTTATCATGTCCGTCAGGATGAGTATTTCCTGCTGAATCTGTCTGTTGATTACAGATCTCTGGTGAAATCAGAGGTTGACAAGGCACGGGCAAGAGGGGAGATCGTTGTGACACCGGATGATCCTACCGGAACAGGCAGGGGAGTCCAGACAGAGGAGGAAAATCTGACTGCTGAATCCGCGGTCGACAGCATGGCAGAAGAGATGGTTTCGGATAATGCCGCAGAATCGGGAATTTCGTCGGCTGTGACTGCGGAGGAAATGGCTGTGGTGCCTGATTCAACAGCATCCGCAGCCGAGAGTGTTTCGATGACAACTGTTGAAGAAGCGGTATCAGTGCCGGAGTCGGCAGCATCCGCAGCCGAGAGTGTTTCGGTGACAACTGTTGAGGAAATGGTATCGGCGCCGGAGTCAGGGGGTTCCGCAGCGGAAAGTATGACGGAGTCTCTCCTTGAAAGTGCAGAAGTCCGGTCCGTGCAGAAAGTGTCTGAACCAGAGGAGGCAGAATCTGTATCGGAGCCGGTTGTGTCCGATGCTGTCGGTGTGGCTGAAGTCCTTCAATCAGGACAGGAAAATGCGGTGTCTCCGGCAGAGAGTATGGCAGATTCTGTGGCTGAAGAGCCGGCTTGTGATACCAAATCAGCTGTTTCCGGAAATTTAAACTGGACTCTGCCGGTTACAAGAATTTCAAGCGATACAGTATCAGAGCGAAAAAAGGTTAAGGATAGTTTAAAGCCTTTGTATTGATGTGTTGCTGTACAGAAGTTTCTTTTAGGAGAATGAAGGCATGCAGTTAAATTCATATGAATTCCTTCTTGGTTTATTGCCGGTTACGCTGATCCTGTATTTTACAGTCGGACGATTCAGCACAGTGATCCGGAAGCTGATCCTGTGCGGGTCGGGACTTGTTCTGTATGCTGCCGGCGGAAAAACCGGACTGCTGATTTTTATAGCCAGTATCGTCATGAACTTTATTTTAAGTGAGATTATGATGGAGCGTGAATTTTTAAGGAAGCCCGTTATGATCCTCACGGTTCTTATGAATATCGGAATTCTTTTCCTGTTTAAATATGCGGATTTCACGATCTACAATCTGAATAATCTGACGGGAAAACATATCAGCTACCTTAATCTGGCACTTCCGCTTGGCATCAGCTTTTTTACCTTTCAGCAGATTGCTTATGTGGTAAGCCTGTACAGAGGAAAGCTTGAAAAGCCGCAGCTGCTCGATTATCTCACTTATGTTCTTGATTTCCCGAAGATTATTATGGGGCCAATCGTTGAACCGGTTGACCTGATCGCGGAATTCAATGATCAAAAATGCAGAAAGTGGGACTGGGAAAACTTTATATCCGGCATCAAGCTTGTCAGCTTCGGTCTTTTTAAAAAAATGGTGATCGCTGACACCTTTGCCCTTGCAGTATCCTGGGGAGCAGAGAACAGCGCGGTGATGACCTCACTTGACCAGATTCTGGTCATGCTCGCCTATACGTTTGAAATTTATTTTGATTTCAGCGGATATACGGATATGGCAACCGGTGTCTCTGTTATGCTGAACATCAAGCTTCCGATGAACTTTGATTCACCGTATAAAGCCCTTTCAGTCAGGGACTTCTGGGGCAGATGGCACATGAGCCTTACGAATTTCTTTACACGGTATATCTATATTCCTCTCGGAGGCAGCCGGAGTGGGGTGTTCCGCACTTATCTGAATACACTGATCGTTTTTACAATCAGCGGCATCTGGCACGGTGATGACTGGACCTTTATTCTCTGGGGCGTGCTTTACGGTGTCATGATGGTCTTCGAAAGAATGACAGGGAAGGTGCTTGACAGGATCTGGAAACCGATTCGCTGGGCAGTGACATTTATCGTCACAAACTTCATGTGGCTTCTTTTTAACGCAGGAAGCGTTGTGGAATGGATTAAGAGTATTAAAAAGATATTCAGCTTCGGAAGTATGACGGTTTCTTCGGGACTGGCCTCAGTTTTCAGAGTCTCTGAAGCACCGTTTTTGGAGGATCTGCTGCACATCGGCTCCATGCGGATATTCACCTCCGGTATCGGATGGATGGCAGTCTATATGCTGAGCGCATTTTTCATCTGTGTGATTCCGGAGAATAATTACCGCAGCCTCAAAAAGAATAATTATCTGATGATGGTTCTTGCGGCTCTCGCTTTCGCGTGGGGGTTCATCTATCTCGGAACCGAGTCTGTGTTCATCTATAATTATTTCTAAAGAGATGCGCTTCAGCTTTTTCATTCTGTGCAGAAAATGTGAGATGTACTTATGAAGGAAAAATCTCAAAGCAGCACGACCGGGAAGATGATCCTCTGGCTGATCGGTTTTATAGCGATTTCAGGGACTGTTCTGGCCGCTCTCGGCAGCATTGTAGTAAAGGTCGATCCGTTTTTTCATTACGGATTGCCGCAGACGGATACTTATTATTATCTGCTTTACTCTGAGAGAAATCAGAATGACGGTATCGGCCGTTATTTTGATTATGATGCCATGATCACCGGAACATCGATGGCTCAGTGCTTTAAAACCTCGGAATTTGATTCCATCTTTGGGGTTCATTCTGTAAAAACTACCTTTTCAGGAGGTTCCTTCAAAGAGATCGGCGACCATCTAAAGCGCTCTCTTTCAGCTAATTCGGATATAAAGACCATCATCAGAAGCCTTGACATGGATTATTTCTTCTTTGACTATAATGACCTTGGCACGATGGCTGACGGTGATTATCCTGATTACCTTTATGATGATAATATCTTTAATGACTATAAGTATGTATTAAGCCGTGACATTATTTTTGATCGCGCATACAAGATGATGACCGAGACAGAGAGTGCGGGCTTTGAGCCGGGAATCACATCGTTTGACGTGTATTCCAACTGGATGTCGGACGCTATTACGTTTGGTGCAAAGTCGGTTTGTCCGACGGATATAAAAAACTATGAACCTGTTTCCTCATCGCTCAGCTCACATGAGAAGAATATGATCCGGCGCAATATAACCCGCAACATTACGGAGATTGCGAACGCATACCCGGATACGCAATTTTATTATTATGTGACGCCGTACAGCGCGGTATGGTGGAATGCTCAGTGTGCGAACGGAGTGATCGGGAAGCAGATTGAAGCTGAGAGATATATTATTGAGCTCATGCTGGAGTGTGATAATATACACCTCTATTCCTTTAATACGAATTTTGCTCTGACGACGAACCTGAATAATTATAAAGATGCGGGGCATTACGGAGAATGGGTGAATACTGCGATTCTTCAGTGGATGTACGATGGAGAAGGGCTGCTGACGAAGGAAAATTATCAGCAGTATCTTGCTGAAGAACTGGAGTTTTATCAGAACTATGACTATACACAGCTGTTGACGCAGGAAGATTATGAAGAGGATTCCAAAGCCGAAGGGGCATTGCTGGGACTGACATTTACAGCTGATGATCTTAAGGCTGCGGATGTGCGCGGTGCAGAAATAGGAGAGAATCCGGAAACTGGCGCCGGTGAGATTATATGTAAAGGAACCCTTAACAGAAAAGCTGATGACGACTTAAGCATTGAGCGGTATCTGTATGATGTGGATTATGTCGGAGTCAGGCTGACGGTTGACGATATCAGTTCTTACAGTGAATTAACATTTTCCGGCACAAAAGTGACCGACCACGGAATGCCTGTTGTCGTTGTCTATGACGAAGAGGGCAATCTGGAGGCTGAGTTTGCGCTTTCATATTCGCAGATTGATTCAGAAACATACGAGTATAGCTTAAATGTCAGCTGGCTGACCGGAAAAGCGGTGATTATTTTCAACGGCGGCTATCTTGATGAACAAGGAAGTCAGGATTCCCAATATATTTTCAGCGATATCAGTCTGAACTGAGAAATGAATCAGGAGAATTGAAGCGACAGGGTTCAAAAGTATGACAGCAGATTATTTAATGTAAAGAGACGGGCGTATGCAGGAAGTAAATGAAAAAGAAGTAAATGAAAAAGAAGTGAACGTAAAGAAGCACAAGACACATGTTTTCGGCAGATTTCCAACTGCAAAAAACAGCGGGGAGGCATCTGAGACGAGTCGTGAGGATGCCGGAAATAAAAAAAGCCGTCGAAATTCGCTTCTCTGGTTAGGCGGATTTGTCCTGATTGTCGGCATCATATTTGTCTGGCTGGGAAGCATGGTTGTGAAGGTGGATCCGTTCTTTCACTACAAAGCCCCTGATACGGAAACCTATTACTATGAGCTTGATAATGCGAGAAGCCAGAATGACGGCATTGTGCGGCAGTTTGATTACGATGCGCTGATTCTGGGAACATCGATGGCGCAGAATTTTAAAACATCCGAGTGCGATGAAATCTTCGGCGTAAATTCGGCAAAGTCCGTGTTTACAGGAGCTTCGTTCATGGAAGTCGGTGATAATCTGAAGAGAGCGCTGGAGGCCAATTCGAACATTAAGATGGTGATCCGGAGCCTTGATATGGACTTTTTCTTCCTGGATTACAATGAAACGGGAGGAATGGCCACCGGCGAGTATCCGACGTATCTTTATGATGATAATATTTTCAATGATTATCAGTATGTTTTAAACCGGGACGTGATTTTTGGAAGGGTTTATCCGATGATCAAAGCCACGCAGGCGGCTGATTTTGAACCGGGCATCACGAGCTTTGACGATTACGGCAACTGGATGAACGGTACCTATACTTTCGGCGCGAATACGGTTCTTGCAGATGAAGATCTGAAGAATTATGAGATGGACACGTCCTCAATGTCTGAACACGAAAAGCATGTGGTAAAACGCAATATCACCAGGAATATCACAGATATTGCGGATCAGTATCCGGATGTGACCTTCTACTATTATATTCCGCCTTACAGTGCCGTGTGGTGGAACCGCCAGATGGAAGCACAGGTGCTTCAAAGAGAACTTGAATGTGAGCAGTATGTGCTGGAGCTGATGCTTGAACATGACAATATCCGGGTCTTTTCATATAATACCAATACGGCCATCACGACGAATCTCAATCATTACAAGGATCTCGGCCATTACGGCGAGTGGGTCAATTCCGCAATTCTTGAGTGGATGCACGACGGCATCGGTGAGGTGACGAAAGATAATCTGGCTGAATACATTGCAGAGGAGAGAGAAATCTACAGCAATCTGGATTACACGGCTCTGAAAGATCAGGAGGACTATGACGATGACCGGCTGGTCTCACATGTTCTTCTCGGCGTGCATTATACAGAAGAGATGCTGAATGAAGGGGAACTTATGAAAGCGGAGATCGTTCAGGATGAAGAAAGCGGTTATGTCGGTGTCCGCTGCGTCGGAACGATTGACCGTGACCCGGTAAACGGGCTCTCAGTGGAAGAACATCTCTTTACCGAAGATTACTGCGGGATAAAGCTTACGGTGGAAGATCTCGGTCTCTACAGCACAATTTCTTTCAAAGGCTATAAGACGGCTGATCACGGTATGCCGACTGTAGTGGTTTATTCGGAGGACGGAGAAACGGAAGCAGTCTTCAATTACTCCTATGCGGCGATTGATGAGGAAATTCAGGTATTCAGCATGGATGTCTCCGGCGTGAGCGGAAAAGCCGTGATCATCTTTAACGGCGGCTATACAGACAACATCGGAAACCCGGATTCCGAATTCACCTTCCTCGATATCTGTCTCAGCTGATGAATTTTTGAACTGTCTGACCGCAGTGCGGTTTACCGTGCCGCGGCGGGCAGTTTTTGATAAAAGCCTTCCGGCAATCCGGCATACGGAGGAGAATAGCGGATGAAGAAAAGGTGCGCTGTCAGTGTGATCATTCCGGTTTACCGGGTAGAAGCCTATCTCGATACCTGTGTGAGGTCTGTTCTTGATCAGACCTTTTCTGATTTTGAACTGATCCTGGTGGATGACGGCTCTCCGGACCGATGCGGAAAAATGTGTGATGCGTACGCGGCGGAAGACAGTCGTATTCATGTCATCCATCAGAAAAATGCCGGTCTTTCGGCAGCGAGAAACGCAGGAACGGCATTGGCTGAAGGAGATTATCTTGCCTATATTGATTCAGATGACGCCGTTCATCCACAGTATCTTGAGAGACTTTATACAGCTGCGCTGAAGGAGGGCGCGGATATTGCCGTTTCCAGGTATACAGAGACGGATGAAGCAGCAGGACTTTCTGAAGTCGCGGGAGAAGGTGCGATTTCAGAGGCTTATGAGATGATGAGCGGCAGGGATGCTGCAATTCGGCTGATGACAAAGGGTGAGCGCTTCATGATTACCGCCTGGGGAAAGCTGTATAAGAAGAAGCTGGCCGGGGAACTGCATTACCCACCAGGCAGAATCTTTGAAGATGAATATGTCACTTACCGCGTTTTTTATCAGTCTGAAAGGTGTGTGCTGCTTGAGGCACCCCTCTACAGCTATCGGGTCCGGGGCGGCAGCATCACGCAAAAATCAAAGAGGCATCTTAAGCTGCCGGCACTTAAGGGCGCTGTCGAGTATTTTAAGGACAGAAATGATCCGGATGCATTAAAGGCAGCGCAGTATCGGTACAGAAAGCTTGCCTTCCTGTATAAAATCTTCTTTTTTATTTCCTGATGCTAAAAATTGTGCTTGACAGTGATTAAAGCATATCCTAAAATACCATATAGTGTGTTCCGCCCATGCCGCAAATTCGTGTCTCTTGGCTAAAGACGGAGCCGAGACATATTAGAATATAAAATAATACATACGTTTTTACGGAGGAAACTGATTTGGCTAACATCAAATCTGCTAAGAAAAGAGTTCTTACAAATGCTAAGAGAGCTGCGAGAAACAAGGCCGCAAAGTCTGAAGTTAAGACAACTGTAAAGAAGGTTACAGCTGCCATCACTGCAGGTGACAAGGCTGCTGCCAAGGCTGCGCTTATCGACCTTCAGGGTGTTATGGGAAGAGCCACTGCAAAGGGAATTTATAAGAAGAATACAAATTCACGCAAGATTTCCCGTATGTCCAAGGCAGTTGACAGCATGGAATAATAAGAATGTTGCAGGAAGAAAAGGATCTGCTGCTGGCAGTTCCTTTTGTATGATAAGGCAATTTAGATGT
>R11__coassemble_904_pt1 | contig 17937 bp, 15 predicted proteins | sample R11__metabat2_low_PE_006 | metagenome-assembled genome bin R11 | reverse complement strand
ATTTAAACGAGCAATTTTTGAGATTTCGTGTCTAAAATATGTTGACTACTGCAGTACAAAGCTGCCGATAAAGCTTCCCACAATTGTCATGCACAACACCGAAATCAAAAGGGGAAGGCTGTTTTTAACATCCAGATTCCCATGCTTATGATAGATCCATGCACTGATCGCGCTTGCCAGAACATCACTCATCAGTCCAATACCAAGCGCCTGATAGGCCGACATACCTGTAAAAGTGGCCAGCATCGGGCCTATGATCGCGGCGGCACTCATGCCGGCAAAACCCGTTCCAATACCGGCCCCCGCACCGGCCATAAGGCATACGAACAGCTTTATCAGAATTTCCATCATACCCTCCGATTAAGTTCAGCAGCATTTTCGCAGGTGGGCAGGAGCAATTCACGGAAATGTACTTTTTCGATTTTCAGCTTTTTCAGGAAAATCATACTTCCACCTGTTTATTCGGCGCGGGTTGATTATAGTTCTATTTAGAACCAATGTCAAGCGCTGTATTATCGGCAGGAACCTGATTGACGGTAATCTAATCATATCCTTATTTTGCTTAGTCTAAAATTCTCCCATCTCTTGAAATTGTAACTACCTGCCAGGGAATAAATTTCTCACTGTTTCGAAGCGCATTCTCAGCAGCTCTCTGCAGGCCGCCGCAGCATGGAACTTCCATGCGAACGATCGTGACGCTCTTGATATCATTGTTCTGGATAATTTGCGTCAGCTTTTCTGTATAATCTACTGCATCCAGTTTGGGACAGCCAATGATGGTGACTTTACCCTTCATAAAATCTTCATGCATATTAACATAGGCATAAGCTGTGCAGTCCGCAGCGATCAGCAATTTTGCTTCGCAAAAGAATGGCGCTTGTACAGGAACCAGTTTAATCTGACATGGCCACTGCGCCAGTCTGGAAACCGGCTTTGCAAAAGAAGCCTGGACTGTATTTTTCTCTTTACTGTGTTCAAACTGCATCATCTTTGAACCCGGGCAACTGCTTTCGTGGTATGCAGGTTTCATCTCATTCATTTTTTTATTCTCCTTTGACTGATGTACTGCTTTTTCGTCATATGCCGGAGCTTCACGCTCTTCAAAGGTTATGGCTCCTGTCGGGCATCCGGGAAGGCAATCTCCAAAGCCATCACAGAAATTTTCCCGTACAAGCTTTGCCTTGCCATTTACGATATCTATCGCTCCTTCGTGACATGCGTCTGCACATATTCCACAGCCGCTGCATTTTTCTTCATCTATGTGAATGATTTTTCGGATCATTATGAGACCTCCTTTTTTGCTAATAATACTATAGTGTTAATACTATAGTGTACTTTGAACCGTGTGTATGTGGTTTGAACCGCATTTTCAAAAAAATTGAAGCAGTCCGTATGGTCGGTAAAGTGATTCAAAAGAGCATACTATTCCAAAATATGGCGGACAGCGAACGGCAAGTCCGCTGCCCTCGTAGCACATTTCCGATTTAGCGGCTGATTCAGGTTTCATCCTCAGGAAGAGAACCTGTCTGAAGCCATGTAATGACATCATTTGAAGACTGCTCCGGAATCTCAAGCTGAATATTATGACCTATTCACTGATAACCCAATCTGCCGGATTATTGTGCTCCGGCAGATGGCATACATCCTTTCCGGGACGACTGTCATGGTCCGTCATTTAGTAGTACCTGCACATTTCTTCCGTATTTCTTTTGTATGGCAAGGCGGCTTTTTGCATATTTGCTTCACGTTTCTGTCTGAGTTTTTCCGGTGCACGCTGTTCTTCAGGAACTTTATAATCCGTAAAGAGATCCATCTGCTCATAGACAGTCTTTTCTGAACCGGAATCAGGTTCTGTAAGATGATTGGCTGATCAGTCATATTTACGCTTTTTTCAAAAGCCATTTGTCCATGATCTTTGCAAGTGTCTTCAGATCGATCGGTTTAGCGATATGCTCATTCATTCCGGCAGTCCTTGCCGCCTGCACATCCTCTGCAAAAGCATTGGCGGTCATGGCAATAATCGGAACTGACTTGCAGTATTTCCGTTCAGAAGAGCGAATGGCTCTGGTTGCGTCATTGCCATTCATCTTTGGCATTTGAATATCCATGAAAATCAGGTCATATTTACCGTCCTCAGCAGCCGTTACTGCTTCAACGGCTTGTGCGCCATCCCAGACATGTTCAACCTTCATGCCGGTTTCTTCAAGAATTTCCTGAGCAATCTCGGCATTCAGTTCATTGTCCTCAACCAACAGACAGCAGTAAGCAGAGAGATCCATCTGCTCCAGAGCCTGCAGCGGAGATGCTGCAGCGTCCTCGTTTTGTTCGCTGCCCATCAGTTCTTCGAATACACGTTCCATTCTGGACTTGAAAAGAGGCTTGCTGATAAAGGCATTTACTCCGGCCGCACGTGCCTGAGCTTCAATATCTGTCCAGTCATACGCCGACAGGATGATGATCGGCACATCATTTCCGATCTCAGCGCGAATGGCTCGGGCAGTTTTCACGCCGTCCATCCCCGGCATTTTCCAGTCAAGGATTACTGCATTATAGACCTGCTTTTCTTTATGGCGAGATACAACACGTTTCAGTGCGGCTTCACCTGAAAGGACGCCTTCTGCCTGCATTCCCAGTCCTTCCAGGATATCAACGGCAGACTCCATGCTCACTTCATCGTCATCAGCCACCAGGACTGACATATCTGCAAACTTTTTATGGGCAGTATCATCAGTATCCTGAAGCTTCAGGAAGATCGTGACTGTAAATGTAGAACCCTCATTCAGTTTGCTTTTCACCTTGATATCGCCGCCCATCATGTTGACGATATTTCTGGTGATCGGCATACCGAGACCGGTGCCCTGAATCTTGCTGATGCGTCCGTCCTCAGCGCGGGTGAACGGCTCAAAGATTTTCTCCAGATACTCCTCTGACATACCGATACCGTTATCCTGAAATATAAATTCATAACAGCCGACCTTCGCCTGATTGCAAGGGATCTCACGGATATTCAGATTGATCTTTCCGCCGTCCGGGGTGTACTTAACCGCGTTGCTCATCAAATTGACAAAGGCCTGCTGGATATGCAGAGAATCGCCGATTACAAACTCATGTTCTACTTCCTGGATATTGACTGTCAGCTCGTGCTGATGCTCCGCAATCTGCGGGCGGACCATGGCGATAAGATTGTCAATCAGATCGGAGAGATTGAACTCCTCCTCAGAGAGCGATACCTTGCCGGATTCGATCTTGCTCATATCAAGCACTTCGTTAATCAGCGCCAGGAGATGACGGCTGGCTGATGTGATCTTTGTCAGGCTGTCCTGAACGCGTTCTTTATCATCGATATGAGCCGCCGCAATGGCGGTCATACCGATGATGCCGTTCATGGGTGTGCGGATATCGTGGGACATAGTCTGCAGAAAGTCACTCTTGGCTCGGTTCGCGGCTTCTGCCGCGTCATAAGCCTCCTGCAGAGCATGCTGTGTCTCAAGTTCTTTTTTTATCATCTGCGTGATATTACGGACCCCGACGACAAAATAAGCAGATTCGTCATCCGCCTTGAATCGGGCAATATTCAGCTGTCCGTGAGAATTTTCCATCCCGTCTATCTGTCTGTAATTGACAGAGTAAACGCCTGTCTCCGGCACTACTTTATCCATAAAGGAAATTGTGCAGGCACGATACATCTTTTCCCGATCCTCAGGGATTACACAGGTATCGATATAACGACGCAGTCCGTCCTCAGCATTGTCATACTCCGCAGCGAAGGCGCTGCCTATGGCATTGGTTCGGATCACTCGATAGGTGTTTGTCCGGGCATTGAGCAGAAACAGCGAGGCATATTCAGAGCTGAGAGCACTGATTATGCCAAGAAGTTCATGCTCCTGATGAAGCTTTTCGAGTCTCTCTGCTTCCTGAGCATCAATATTTTTGAATCCAATAACAAGCTCATTTCTGTTTATATCCGGCCTTACCATCTGGAGCTGCATGTAATGGGTCTCCCCGTCATGTACTGCTCTATATTCGAACGAATATTCTGAACGCTGTGAGAAAAATTCTCTGCACTCTTCAATACATATAACAGGTTCAAATCGATATCTGTCTTCCGGATGTACATAGGAATCTGCATAATTCTTCATGCTGTACGGTCTGTCAGGAAAGGCAAAATATCCGCCGCCAAGACGCTTTGCTGCGTTATCCATCTTAACGACTCTGGATTTATCGGCTGCCATATCAACAAAAACAACGTCAACATAAACCGAACTGAGAGCCTCAATGATGTTATTATAGCGTGTAGTTTCCGCAATCTGAGACTCCCGGATCCGGGCAGCACGGCGCATGGATTGCTCCAGCTTTTCCTTATCCCGGATAGCGCGCAGCTCATGATAGGCAGAAGCGGCAGCGATGGACAGATACAGCTTGTGCCCCGTGTTGACCCTTGGGTTATCCACACCCATGAAGCCGATCTCCCGGCCGGACTCCATCATGGGCGCCGCCATAAGGCTCTGAATATTCTGGGGTTTAAGTACCTCATAAATAAGCGGCTCTTTCTCTGCATATTCGTCGTTACAGGACAGATAGAAGGTGCCCTGTTTCTGGAATTGCTCCACCCACGGATCCATCATTGCTGCCGGAACCGTCTGCAGGTTGTTCTTCTCCGGCGTTACACCCGGCGCGCACCATTCATAGGTGTTGGCAATGTACTGCCCGGTTGGGTCCTCTTCAAAGATGTAGCACCGGTCTGCCTGATAATAGGAGGCCACCGTCCCCACGAGAGTGGTAACCAGCTCCCGGTCTCCCATATGGAGAATGGTATTGAGCAGTCCCCGGATCGCATCGTCTTCCTGCGCCTTCAGAAGCTCCTTCAGCTGTTCTTCCTGCTGCCGTACAGCTTCCGCTTTCGCAAGTTCATCCCTTATCTGAGCATCCACATCATAGTGGTAGCCGCGATGAACAAAGCCGCCCTTTACCTTTTCAGCAGTACCGCCGCAGCGCACATAACGCTCGCCGCCGGTCGGATGAATCCAGAGATAGGTATTTTCATCCATGAATCCTTGCTGCATTCTTTTGACGCTGGCAAGTACGGACGCCACAGCCTCAGGCTTGATATTGGAAAACCAGGCGGTGTAGACTTCTTCCGGCGAAAGGTCTTCTTTTTTTATGCCCAGAAGCTCCGCCATCTTGTCATCCACGATCATGCGGGGGTCCTTACCCTCGATCAGCTCGATGCGCCAGGTGCCCATGTTTGCTGATGCAATGATGTCGCGGATGTCGGAAAACTCTCTCTGCTGTGCCAGCTCTTTGCGTTTCTGGTCATCGATGTCCTGACATCCGTAGATCAGATGCTGTACAGTGCCGTCTTCTGCCCGGTCGCCGACCATGAAGATGCCCCTGAACCAGGAATTGGCCGCATCACTGTAGAAATCTCTGGTCGAGGCGGAACTGCATTCAAGTTCCGCAAGTACAATTTCAGGCTGCAGCCATTTATTCAATTCCCTGTGGTAATCCGCTGCAACGGATGCCGTCACATTGGCACGTAAGAATTCAAAGGCGTTCTCACATTTTTCTATGCTTTCCACATAAGCATTTGTGCTGATAATACGATAGGTTTCAGACCGCATATCGATATAGATACTAAAGTTGAATACCCTGCCGACACCTTCAATGATCTTCAGATATTCGTCTTTTTCATGTTCTGCCGTGACCTCACGGTAACAGCCTATGTACACCTCAAGGGAGCCATCCCTGCGGCGCACAAAGCGACCTGCGCCGGTCACCCAGATCAGGCTTTTGTCCTTTTTACGCATGCGGTAGGTTGCGTGGGAGATGTCAGGCAGCGTCCGATGATTCTTTACTGAATCCCAGAAAAGCTTCACGAGAATGTCCTTCTCTTCAGGCACCAGTGTTTTGATCCAGCTGTCGAATTCGTCTGGCAGGTCATCGAGGCCGTCATAGCCGAGCATCCTCCGCGTCCCGTCGGTGAATTTAAAGGAGGTCATCTGCTCGTTTTCGTCAAACCGACAGATATACATGCCCGCATCAAAGCCTTTGGCAAGCATTTCACCCTGAAGCTGTGCGATGTGATACTTCTCATTCGCATAAGCTGCGCGACGGTTTATTTCTTCAACCAGGCTTCTCTGTCCCTCAGGATAATCTGCAGGATCCAGCAGTTCAAATGCGATCTCTGAGATTGTACTTTCTTCAAAGTTACAGGAGGCAGCATCCATTCCCTTAATCGATAATCTTCCTTCTGCCATATTCATTCACGCTCCATAACTTTATCTAAAATGGGTGCAATTGCCCGTGCATAAAATTCCTAAAATATTCTAACAGAAAGGACTTGACAAATCAATCTGTGTGTGATTCTTATGGAAAATGTTCGTATCCATGACTGTTATTCAAAGGGTGCTGCCTTAATTATTTGAGCAGAGGCGTGAAAGGCTTGAGAAATCAAGAATTTTATACTAAAATTAAATGCAGGTAATACCGCACATCTCCTGCGTTCATGAGTACGCAGCGAAGCGTATTGTAAATGTCCGCGTTGCTGAAATAAATGTGTCAATAATGCGGTTCGGGGAAAAATGTCGGCTCATATAAGTAAAAGTAGAAAGAATGAATATGGAAACGGAAAAAAAAGAGAAATCGCTTATCGCACGAATCATGCTCTGCATCATGACAGTTATTGCGTCAATTGCTGCACTCATAATAGGGGGAAGTGTTCTTGGTGAAGCACTTCTGTCACCTATGTTAAACAGCAGCGATTCGACACTGGTTTTTTTGGGCAATTATGCGTCCTTTATTGGCATCTGGATCGTATTTTTGCTGATTTCGCTGATCGGCAAAGACAATCGCAAGGAGATCGCTACGCTTAAATTCAAAAAAGAACGGGTCAAAACAAGTCTGGTTCTGGGCCTTTGCTGTGGACTTTGCCTGAATCTGTTCGTGGGCATCGTGGCTGCAATACATGGAGACATTCAGCTCTCCTTTAACACCATTGATATCCCTATGATCCTTTTGTTCCTTGTTTGTGTAGCCATCCAAAGCGGAGCAGAGGAGCTTGCCATGCGCTGGTTTGTATTCCGCCATCTGCGCAGATACTTCCCTAATATTCCGGCAATTGCGATTATAGTCAATTCCATGTTATTTGCGGCCTTGCATCTTATGAATCCGGGCATTACTATTTTTTCGCTTCTGTCCGTAGGACTGAGCGGTCTTGTTTTCTCTTTGATCGTTTATTATTTTGATTCCTTCTGGGGCGCGGTGATAGCCCACACGGGGTGGAATTATTGTCAGAGTATCCTGCTCGGACTGCCTAACAGCGGCGTTGTGAGTGAATATTCCGTATTTAAGCTTGATGCTGCCAATGCACGTGACAGCTTTGCATACAGTGCTTCTTTTGGTATCGAAGGCTCTTTGCTGACTGTGATCCTGCTTACTCTTACCTGCGCGGTATTGATTTACCTCGGCAGGAAAAAAGCAAGGCGTTTTAATCGGATCGCTTAATTTTATATTTTATCGCATTTTCTGTATCCGCGCGGCCGGCCTCCCCGGCCTGCGCGAGATAATATAATTTTTTTCTCAGGACGGCTGCCTTCCGATATAAGCCAGAATTCCACCGTCAACATACAGAACCTGGCCGTTCACAAAATTTGAGGCATCTGATGCCAGAAAAACTGCCGGCCCCATGAGATCTTCCGGCGTTCCCCATCGCCCGGCGGGCGTTTTTGCGACGATAAAAGAATCAAACGGATGTCTGCATCCGTTTGCCTGAAGTTCACGAAGGGGTGCCGTCTGCGGAGTCGCAATATAACCGGGACCGATCGCATTGCACTGGATATTGCTCCCGCCATATTCGCTGCAGATATTTTTTGTGAGCATCTTCAGACCGCCTTTTGCAGATGCATACGCTGATACGGTTTCACGTCCGAGTTCGCTCATCATTGAACAGATATTGATGATTTTTCCGTGCCCCTTTTCAATCATTTTCGGAATCACTGCTTTTGAAACGATGAAGGGTGCGGTCAGATCGATATCGATCACTTCCCTGAATTCCTCCGTACTCATCTCACACATCGGAATTCGCTTGATAATACCCGCATTATTTACCAGAATATCGATCGTCCCGTAATCTTTTTCAATTTCTTCGACAACCGCTCTGACCTGCGCTTCATCTGTCACGTCGCATAGATAGCCCCCGGCGTGGATCCCATCTCTCTCGTAATCCGCAAGTGCTCTGTCGATATGATCCTGCTTTCTCGCATTGAACACGATTGCTGCACCGGCTTCCGCATATGCTTTTGCAATCGCATAACCGATTCCATAGCATGCTCCGGTGACCCAGGCAACCTTTCCTTTCAGTGAAAACTGATCGATTACAGACATTTTCCACCCTCCTGTAAAAGTTAGCGGCCTCATGAGCTGCCGCCAGGCTGCTCACATAAATCGTCGTTCAGTTACTTTGTGTTCTGCAACCGGGGAATCCGGTTTTGTCACTTTCATTGCTTACATTGATATTCACAGGCGCACCGCATCCGGGGCATACCAGGGTCGCACCGACTACATAGGGACGGTCGCAGTAGCTGCATTTCTGCATGGTTACGCCAGTAGGGACTTTAGCTGCTTTATAACAGACCATCTTCAGGATGTAATTCCTGATCGCGAGAATGAGCAGCATGAGGGTAAACAGGGCAAAGATGACCGATAAAGCAAGGAAGACGCCATCATACTGAACCGCCAGTACGCCTGCGGTGAACTCATCGCAGGCCGAGGCGAGAGAATTTCCCAAACTTGTCTGCTCTGACCGGAGCAGATATTTCTGCATGATGATGGTGAACCGATCTTCCGCTTCTGAACTGATGATGCTCTCGCAGTCATCACCGATGATGCCTTCCCACTGCCAATTGACAAAACCGTCGGCAGCCGTTTCATCAGGGTAGGAAATGACGACCAACCAGTGAGATTCGTCGTCAAACAGACGGTAATATTCCGAGAAGGCAAAGGTTTCAAGGTCCGTATAGTTAGCGTTCCAGGCAGCATTCACCACCACTTCCACAGCCGGAGAGACACCGGTCGTCTCAAGCATGTACTGCATGGCATCGAGCGCTGCGGACTCATCGCCTATATTCAGGCTGCTCTCCAGATAAATGCCTGACTCATAGGAAGAGGTACTTATGGGCCGGGGGACGAACAGACCGATATCCATCATAAACCAGGCCAGTCCCAGACCCATGACCAGAATCATAATGCTGAGGATGATGGTTATGGCCAGATCTGGCTTGTCAGGGGTATAGTCCGCGTAGATGTAATGATAATTGCCGCGCCGGTCATAATACACATATTCGCGTGCGCCGGGAAACCGGTGCCGTGATATTCTGACGGAGTCAAATGAAGCTCCTCCGTGGCTGCCTCCTGAACTGCGGCTGCTGCTGTGACTGTGACCGTGGCTGCCGGAATGCGTGCCGCCTCCGTGACTGCCTCCGCCTGATGAATGTGCCATATACTCTTCTCTCCCTATTCAACTCAGAGGTTCTCTAACGCTTTTAGAAATCCGATGGCCAGCCTTCCTCTATACCTTACCCGTTTCCGGCTGCCTTTTCTACATTTTTACCTAAAATTTCTGAGATTTACGGAGATGAAGTGCTGCTATTCACGGACGAGGCCGGTGCCGGACGACCAGACAAAAAACTGCGCGATAATAAGCCTCACGCATAATGCAGCAGTGAGGCTGTCTTTTTATCAAAAAGCGGATACCTCGGCACATTAGTTTTTAATATTACTGCGGAAGCATGTTCATCAACCAGTCTCGATGCCTTTGAAAAATTCTGATTTGCTCTTCATCACTTATCATCTTTCAACGTCAGTGTGATATCTCCGTTCGACAGCAGGCCTGTGACTTCACTTTCCGAAAGATCCATCTTTCCCAGCTTCGTATAAGACCAGGAATTTTCTCCATAAAACAAAACAATCTGATTACCATTATAGAGGACAATGTCGCCATTCTTTGCTGTCATCCGGCTGTCATTTCTGGTATAGGATCTTCCAAGCGAACCGACCTGTTCCCAGCCGCCATACATAGACATGGAAACTATAATATCGCTTTTTGCTGCTTCTTCTGTCAATTCTGAAACTGTATTGTTATACTCCCATGTTACAGGGATTTCGGTATCATTACAGTATAGCTTCAATTCTTTAACCTCATTCTGCGCCGCAGAGGACTGTCTGGCTTCCTCTGCGGGTTCATCCTCTTCTGTCTCTGCCATATCACTCGTTGTTATTTCTTCTGATGCTATATTCTCACTGATCGCCTGCTTTTCCTTTGTACCTGAAGCCGGTGATTCTGTTAGATTCTCTATTTTCCCGCAGCCTGCCACAGACAGCATAAGCATCAGATAAAGAATAATTCCGGTCAGTCTTTTACCCATAATTTACAGCCCAAGCCCCAGCTCATAGGCCTTCTTCATGGCATCCGCATGATTTGCCGCATCATTTGCGTCATCAATTCCGCCGCCGGTCACAATGCCCTGCAGTGTGGCTTTTTCAAAGCAGTCAACCCAGCCCTGCAGACCGTTATAGGCTTTTTCAAAAACATGGTCCTCGTCCTCGGCCGCCGTCGCGATCATATAGATATCGCGGAAGGAATACTCCATCGGATAAAGCGGATTCAGCCTGTCGAGCAGAGTTTTCAACTGACCGCTCATCTCGTAATAATAAATTGGGGTAGCAAAGATAATGACCTGGGCCTTCTTTACTTTTTCCATAATTTCAGGCACATCATCCTGCATCACACAAGGTTTTCCACTCTGACAAACAAGACAGCCGATGCAAAAGCGGATATTCTTACCTTTCAGGGAAACAAATTCAACCTCATTTCCTGCTGCGAGAGCGCCTTTTTCACACTCCTTTGCAAGGATCTCGGAATTGCTGCCGCCTCGAAGGCTGCTGGATATGATCAATACTTTTTTTGCCATGTTCAGTACACTCCTTTAAAACATTTATTTTTATGTTCTCTGATAAATTTTATAACATCTTTTTTGCCGGCATTCATTTCATTTTCACTTGATTCGATCCTCTGGGTAACCCTTGCGTCCGGCTCGGCTTCCTGGATTCTTTGGACAGAAGTCAGCAAATCCGCTTCCTGCATTTGCCGCAAAGGCATATATCTTTTACCCTACAGGTCAAATCCGTCTAAAAATGCGCAGACCGATACACAAGGGTGCAATGCCATCCACATCGGCGTCAACTGCTGTATTTTACGGATCTTGAAAAATAGGCCACCAGGACATTACTGTTTTTGTCCTTGATAGAACCAGCAGTTTCCGCATTTTTTGGAATATAACCGGCATAATTAGAATGTATTGCGTTTCGGATAAGCAACCGCTTCTTCGATCAGTCAGTTCCATAGGCAATCCTTTCCTGCTTATGGTTTCAGTATAAATGATTGAAATCATAGCTGCGAATTATTATAATTTATATCGCATTATGCTGCTTCGGAATATCTTCGGAACGGATAAGAGCATGGACATCAAAACATTAAGATATTTCCTGGCCGTAGCCAGAGAAGAAAATATGACACGGGCTGCAGAGACTCTGCACGTGACACAGTCGACCCTTTCCAAGCAGATGAAGGCTTTGGAAGCGGAGCTTGGAAAAGACCTCTTTATGCGTCATGCCTTCAGCATTGAGCTGACCGATGAAGGTCAGCTGCTTCGGAAACGGGCGGAGGATCTGGTCGATATGGCAGATAAGATCTTTCTGATTGGTGTTCCGTTATTCTGCTCTGAACAGTCCTGGAAAACAAGATGTATCTTGTCTGGAAGAAATACCAGATGTTCTCTCCGATTGCGGAGAAATTCCTGGCATAGATCAGATGTGAACTGCAGTGATTTCTCCATTTGTCATGCTTTCATTTGCTTCAGGGATTTCTCCTAAGGAGACAATTCGGGTATCATATTCTTTTTTTAAAAGGGCCGGGAAAATCTCTTTTTTCGTCTGAAAACGACGTTCTTCTGTATGCTGAGCAAAAGCCAGGATGCAGCAGCGATATTCTGCTGCCTCCGGATTCACATTTCCATTATTTTTTCCTCGGCGCATAATCTTTCATTTCAGGTATGGCCCCACCGGCGACCGCCCAAAAATAGAGACTTGCAACGCTGCAATAAGGTGCCAGTCGCCTGCGGTATTTTTCGAATAATTTTCTGTCGATTCGCCTATGATGGTAGACCATACGCATCCCGCGCAAAATGGCAAGATCGCCGTAGCTTAAGATATTCGGTCTTTGCAGGCAGAAGAGCAGGATCATTTCAGCAGTCCAGACGCCAATGCCTTTCAGTGAGACCAATGCTGCGATGGCATCCTCGTCTGTCATGCCTGCTACAATATCCAGATCAAAATCTCCATTTATGATTTTTAGTGAGAAATCCTTAATGTACTCCGCCTTGCGGAAAGTCATGCCGAGAGACTGCAGCTCATCGATCGATGCATTTCCAATCGCTTCAGCTGTCACTTCACCAAAGGTGTCATTCATGCGACGCCAGATGGTTTGCTGCGCTTTTGTAGAAATCTGCTGTCCGATAATATGATGTATGACAGAAGAAAACAGGTCTGTATCCACCTCGCGGTCAATATGCGCGATTCGATCAATAACTTCGGAAAGCTTTTTATCCTTTGATTTTAAATATTCAATTTCCTTGTCACCGTACTCAAAATACATCATTACATTTCACCTGAAATCCACAGTTTTCTGTAGTTCCGTCAATTCTCAGGAAATATTCCTCCGGTCTTTTCTGAGAAGAGAATTGCATAGGAGATAATACTGCGGCATACGCCCCGGCGTTATTGACTGCGACCATGTCTCCCGGCTTAAGGTACGGCATTTCGATATTTTCCGGCAGGAGCCCATGCTCCAAAGCTGACAGAACCTCTCCAGCGCTTGCAGCATCTGTGCCAAAGCCATTGGCAAACACGGTATCCAGCACCCTCGGGTTATGATTGCATTTGACAGAGTAAAGGAAGCAGGCGAAGGGCATCGCTGTTTGCAGCCTTGTTGTCCTTTCGATGATGCTTTGCTCATCATATAAATAAAAACTGTCGCATTTTTCCGAAATGCAGCGGATTGCTGTCATTATATCCATAATTATCGTTCCTGCATATGCGCTATCGCATGATCATGCACCGCCAGGTCCTTGTCGCTAATCAGAAGTCGTAACGTACCATCGTACAAGTTCTTGATGTCCCATGCGGCATATTCGTCATTGGTCATATCTGTAAAGTAAGACTACACCATTCTGACGTGGTGCGCAAACGATAAAAATCAGACCTCGAAGTGGTTGGCTCCGGGGCTATGCAAGGATTAGTCTCTGTTATGTTTTTTTAAAAAGCCACTTGACCATGATCTTTGCAAGTGCTTACAGATCGATCGGCTTTGCGAAATGTTCATTCATATCTGTTGTTCTTGCTGCCTGTACGTCCTCTGCAAAAGCATTGACCGATTATACCATTACATCCCTTTTTGCATTCACATTAACCGCTCTATAATTATCTTTTTTCACAGAAAAATCACCGTCAAATCACACTGCCAACCTAATTCTGAAGTATACCTACAAAAAAATAAAGTAAAAAGGAATGAAAAAATGAAACTGATAAAAATCACCTCAGTAATACTGATGCTCGCACTTGTGCTCTGCAGCCTTTCGGCTGCGGTTTTTGCCGAGGAGAATACTTCAGAAGAAGCCGTATGGTACAAAGTTGATATGTCAGCATGGAATTATAACGAAGATGCCGATGTCTACTGGCAGACAGGAATTCAGTATTGTTCAGTTCCTGCCGATGCAGAATATGAAAACCTTGGCATTTATGTTCCGGGGGCATATTTTGACGCAGTAGAAAACGGCGACGAAACCTATACCTGTACAGTAAACTCGGAAGGTGAATCGCAAGGATATACCGCTGAAACAGCCCCTGTTGTTATCCCCGTAAATACTCCGGGATATTCAGCAATGTCCGCACCGACAGGCTATACCAGTGAGGCAGGGGAGTATGCTGCAATGGGATTCATATATGTCGCAGCGGGATGCCGCGGAAGAGATTCCGGTGCTCCTGCCGGTGTGACAGACCTTAAGGCTGCCATTAGATTTATCAGAGCCAATGCTGATATCCTCCCGGGAGACTTTGACAGCGTGTTCAGCTTCGGAATGAGCGGCGGCGGAGCACAGAGCGCACTTCTCGGTGCTACAGGTGACAGTGATCTTTATGATGCATATCTTGAGCAGATAGGCGCAGTCATGGAAACAAGCGATGCCGTAAAGGGTTCCATGTGTTGGTGCCCGATAACAAACCTTGATGTCGCGGATGCCGCCTATGAATGGAATATGGGCACCACAAGAAGCAGTCTCAGCGATGAGGAGCGGGCTATATCAGACGGCCTTGCCGAAGCTTTTGCAGAATATATAAATGAACTGAACCTTACTGATGAAGACGGAAATATTCTTACGCTTGAGGCTTCTGAGGAAGGGATCTATCAGGCAGGAACCTATTATGAATATGTAAAGGACATTATAGAAGAATCCCTAAGAAATTTCCTCACTGATACTTCATGGCCGTATGATGCTTCTTCCTCAGAAGCAGGCGGCATGGGAGGTATGCGCGGCGGTAATATGAAGGACGGAATGGACGGATTCCCCGATGGCGAAAAGTCCAGAGACTTACCCGACGGAGAAATGCCCTCCAATATGGGTGAAATGCCTGACGGAGAAGTTCCATCAGATTTTGGGGAACTACCTGACGGAGATATGCCGGGAAATATTACAGACGGTGACCTTCCCACTGATACAAATGAAGTTCCTGCAGAAGGAAAAACCGATATAACGGAGCTTGACGGAATAACAAGGGATGAAGCCTCTGCCGACAGCGGAATCTCTCTAAGCGGAATATATGAAACTCCTCAGGATTATATAGATGCCCTTAATTCAAACGGTGAGTGGGTCACTTACGATTCCGAAACCGGAGAAGTAACCATTACCGATATCGCATCGTTCGTAAATACATTCAAAAAAGCATCGAAATCCCTTGGCGCATTCGACCAGCTTGACTGCGGACAGGGTGAGAATGAGCTTTTCGGCTACGGTGACAGTGAAGGCAAACATTTTGACAGTATCCTCGCTGAGGTACTTGAGAATCTTGGAGCAGATGAGGCTGAGGACTATGCCGACGACCTTGCCCTGACCGATGAACTCGGAACAAGCGTAATAACCCGTTCCAATATGTATAACCCGATGTATTACCTCTGCGATTACTATGAGGGAGCAGGTACGTCAATCGTAGCACAGTATTTCAGAATCCGCACGGGAATCGAGCAGTCAGATACATCTCTCTGCACAGAGATAGACCTGGCGCTTGCCCTTGAGGCCGCAGGAAGCAAAGTTGATTTTGAGACTGTGTGGGGACAGGGTCATACTGAAGCCGAAAGAATAGGCGATTCTTCTTCAAACTTCATTGAATGGGTAAATGAGTGCATGGCGGAAGGCTAAGATTTAGCAGGAAAACATGCCTGAACCACTCAAATCCCAACTGTTTAAAACAGTCTGTAAAAGAGAAGAACCTGGGGCCCGTTAAGAGCTCAAGGTTCTTCTTTTTTTGCACTAAGATTGATTTGCAATATCGAATCATTCTGTCAGGATATCTTGTCCCATCCGGCTTCATCACGTTTTCATTCGGAGAGCGTAACGGCAGAAGGAAATGTATTTGCCGGCAGGGAGCCGGATCATCCTATACCTTCAGCCTGTAGGTATAGGATTCTTCATCGAAATGTTCGTTTCCCACCCAGGTGGCTGTGCGTTCGGTCAGATTATAGACCACACTGTGAACGGTGATGCCGTTGCTGTCATCACCGTTCAGGAGTCTGCGGCCAACGGACTTCAGGATATTCATTGCATCCCCTTCTCCCGCTAATACAGCTTCTGTTCCGGCAAGCTGTTCTTCAATGATTTCGAAGCGGTCAACACCCTTTTTCTCTTCTTCAGCCACTCCGTCGTAATACCCATCCGCCACTATGTGATTTGTAACCACCTGATAATTCATATCTTTCTCAGGATCATTGTAAGTCACAACCAGCTGCCTTGCACTGCCGTCATTATCTGTATCGTCTGTGCCGGCTATCCATTCAAGGATCGCGCTTTTGCCCGTGGCATCAGCTACCATATAGTGATATGAGGTATTTGCGGAATCATGCATATCGTATTGAGAGACGAGCGCAATTGCCTCGTCAACGCTGTCGGCGTAATCCAGAATCATGCGAAGCATGGTGGTGCTTGTAATGTCAGGCTTTTCCGTATTGATATCGGTCGCACAGGTTTCCTTTCCCTGGTAGGTCATATAGATGCCGCAGCTTACGCCTGCGTCATTGATTCCGTCAAGCGGAACAAAAGGAGCGGCCAAACAAAGGATACGGTCCACGATACCGTCAATACCGGAATCCGTGTTAATACTGATAAACTGAAGATCCACTGTCGAAATGGAAGAATGCCTGCCGCCGCCTGGATTACAGGTAACAATCATCGTATTTGTTTTACTGAAATCATAGTTCCTTCCGAAAATTCTGTCTCCGTTTTCAAGCTGCGCCGTAAAGGAGGAACAGCCGATATTGGAATTTTCTATGTTCATCGGGATGATTCCCTTTGTGATATTGCTTGTGATAAAGGAGATGAGCTCGCTGTCGGATTTCACGCCGCCCTGCTCTATCAGTTTGTCAAAATAAAAATCTCCGTAAACAGTCATGGAATATACCGCACCGTCATTATGAGAATCGTCTGCGGAATTCAACTGCTTTAAGGAAAATACGGTCAAAAGCTCATTATGCCATGTGATCAAAATAATACCGATCAGTAGCAGCACGATTGTAAGCAGACCGACCGCTATTCTCTTGATAAATTTCAAAAAGGTATTTTTCTTCATATCGGCTTCTCCATCTTGTGATTTTACGAACATTGTGATATTTTGTAGACACGTGTTGGACAAAAAAATTGTAAGTGCATGCAAATAATTTTTCAACCATCAAAAAAAGCAAAAATGCTTATATCGGCAACACATCGGACCATTATGTCGGCAGTGAAGAAGATGGCATGAGGAAATGATTTATGGATAGCCATATCAAAGGTAGCGTTCTGCAAAGGAGGATATCATGGATATCAGAATGGCAATGACTCTGCAGCTGATACACAATTCCTTCCTGGAGCTTTTGAAGGAAAAGGATGCAGAGAAAATAACTGTAGTAGAAATATGTAAAAAAGCTCAGATCAACAGGTCCACCTTTTACAAATATTATACGGACCCTGTGAACCTTCTTGACATGCTTGAAAAGCAGCATCTTGATGAATTACAGAAAAAAGTAGAGGACAAACCAAAAGACAAGCTGTTCGACGTGTTCTCTATTATTCTGAATGAGTTTTATGAAAAAAAGGATGAGTATACAACACTTTATCTTCGAAGTGGGGGCCTGAATTTTAAGAAGTGCATATTTAAACTGTTTTATGATGATAACCGCAGTGTGATAGATTCCTATTTCCCGAGTCTCCAGGCTCAGAAAAAGGAGTGGCTTTACCGCTTTATCGCCGAAGGCTGTGTGAGCGTGCTGACCTTCTGGATTGAGCATGGTATGGATGCCCCGGTTTCAGAAGTGGCCTCATTCCTGGTGAATACCATTGATGCCATCAATCATCACGCAGATTTACATTAATCGGACATGCAGGCAGTGGATTATCTGAAATTGATGCTATCTTTTTTTCGCTGCTGAAAGCATATGTGCTTTGTAAAGAAAAGTGATTCCGCTGCCGCGACCTGGCTATCCAAGGTCACGGACAGCAGAGAATAAGCTCACTCAAAAAGTACCCAATGTTGTGATCAAGCATTTTTGTAACACTTGTGGCTATAAGTTAACACAATTCA
>R11__coassemble_865_pt1 | contig 18386 bp, 16 predicted proteins | sample R11__metabat2_low_PE_006 | metagenome-assembled genome bin R11 | reverse complement strand
TCGCAGGCCTCGGAAGACTTGAAGAAGTCGAACAGCTCTATGTTGAGCACACAGGCGCTGTAGTTGACGCTGTGTTCGGCACGGAAGTTGACAGCACAGCAGCAGTTGCAGTTGAAGAGGTCGAGAGCGCAGCCGAAACCGCTGTATCAGATGAAGATATTGCCGCAGCTGATGAAGTCGCAGCTCTGATTGACGACATTTATGTTCAGGAGAGAACAGACGAGACGGATGAACAGTGCGCGGCAGCTAAGGCAGCCTGGGATGCTCTGACAGATGTTCAGAAAGAGCTTGTCGAAGGTGAAGAAGCGGATCCGGAGTATTTCGGCCGCGATACAGGCGATGCTTCCGCCGATGATCCGCTCAATGGAGATGAGATCGGAGAAAATGAAATCCTTGTCTGCAGCTTCGGAACCTCTTTCAATGACAGCCGTGCGGAAGACATCGGCGGCATTGAAAAGGCTCTTCAGGAAGCTTATCCGGACTGGTCTGTCAGAAGAGCATTTACAGCCCAGATCATCATCAACCATGTAGAAGCCCGCGACGGTGAATACATCGACAACATGGATCAGGCCCTTCAGCGCGCAGTTGACAACGGCGTGAAGAACCTCATCGTTCAGCCGACACATCTGATGCACGGCGCAGAGTATGACGAACTCTGTGAAGCGGTTGAGGCATATGCCGATAACTTTGAAACGGTTGTTGTCGCTGAACCGCTTCTCGGTGAGGTCGGCGAGGATGCAAGCGCTGTCAATGATGACAAGGCAGCTGTCGCAGAAGCAATCACGGCGGCCGCCGTGGCAGATGCCGGCTATGACAGCCTTGAAGCCGCAGCGGAAGACGGCACAGCCTTTGTCTTCATGGGCCACGGCACATCCCATACAGCCAAAGTTACCTACAGCCAGATGCAGAGCCAGATGGCGGACCTCGGCTATGACAACGTCTTCATCGGTACAGTTGAAGGCGAACCGGAAGAGACAGCCTGCGATGCGGTGATCGAGGCCGTTTCCGCAGCCGGCTATACAAACGTTGTTCTTCGTCCGCTGATGGTTGTCGCTGGCGATCATGCCAACAACGATATGGCAGGTGATGACGAGGATTCCTGGAAGAGCATGTTCCTTGCGAGCGGTGCGTTTGACAGTGTGGAGTGCCAGATCGCAGGCCTCGGAAGACTTGAAGAAGTCGAACAGCTCTATGTTGAGCACACAGGTGCTGTGATCGGCTGATCGAAAGAACGGTATAGCGAAAAAAGACCATTATGATAATGACGGACGGAAGCTGCGGTAAAAATTCTGCTTCCGTCCGTCAGTCTGTTTTGCCTCAGCAAACCTTAGGAATTGCCGATGGCAGATCCTTTAGTTTGTCATAACATACAGAAAAACGTGCCGGCGGCACGTTTTCCCGTTCCTGTGCGATAAGGCTGTTATTTAATCTTGATCACTGCTTTTACAAGATCGACTTTGTTATTGACCGCTTCCATGTAAGCTTCCTGAATATGATCAAAATCAAATTCGTGGGAAGCGATGCCCTTGACGTTGATCGCGCCGCTGGCTACCGCAGCAATAGCCTTTGGATAGATGTTTCTGTAACGGAAGACGGACTTGATCGTGAGTTCTTTGTCCATGATCTGGGCGAAGTTGTAGGAGATTTCCGGCTGTGTGGAAATGCCGACCAGCGTGACCGTGCCGCCGCGTCTTGCAATAAACGGTGTCATCTTGATTGTGACCGGTGAGCCGGCTGTCTCGAAGACCTTGTCGATGCCTCTGCCTCCGGTGATCTTCTTTACTTCTTCAAGAACATCGACTTCTTTGCTGTTGAGGACGTAATTGGCGCCGAGTTCCTTAGCTTTGGCAAGTCTTGCGTCTACGAGGTCAGCCACGATGATGGTGCCGCAGCCGTGGGCCTTGCAGGAAAGGAGCGTGACGAGACCGATGCAGCCGGCGCCGAGGATCATGACAGTGTCGCCAACGCCGACTTCAGCCTGATTGGCTGCGTGCATGCCGACGGAGAGCGGCTCGATGAGGGCGCCTTCTTTTGTGGATACATTTTCCGGAAGCTTGAAGCAGTAATCTGCCGGGAATTCAATAAACTCTTCGTTGCAGCCCTGTACAGGCGGAGTGGCAAGGAAGATAACATCCGGGCAGAGGTTGTAATAACCGGTCTTGCAGAATTCACAGGTGCCGTCTGTGACGCCTGGTTCGAGAGCAACGCGGTCACCGACCTTGAGCTCTGTGACGCCTTCGCCGACTTCTACGATTGTGCCTGCGCACTCATGACCGAGCATATAGTCCTGGCTCAGATCAACTTCGTAAGCGCCGACGCGGCCTGCATGGAAATAATGAACATCAGAGCCGCAGATGCCGACATATTCAAGGGAAACAACGACTTTTCCCGGACCTGCCGTAGGCTTCGGAATTTCCTTGATGATCATATTGTCAAGACCGCGCATAAATGCGCCCTTTTGCATTTCCATAGCTGTTACCTCCTGATAAAGTTAAAATATGGTTAAATTTTAAATGCAGTGCTTATTTTTCATTTTGATTAATCTAAATCAATATACGTCCGTTTGGTAAAAATGTCAATATTTCTGCCTTTTATAACAGAAAATTATGGAAAATGTGTAAAATTAAAAGAAAAATGATGATTAATCCGACTCCGAAGGCCGGGAAGATGAGACAGTGGAACTTTTTAACAGGTTACGCTATGATGAAGGCATAGCCGGCGGTTCGTCAACAAACGGAAATAGAAAGATTTTCTTCAGGAGAGGCAGCATGACGGAAGAGGAAGTGATTCAAAAAGAATATGCACTGGAAAAATATTATGCAGCGAAGATTCTGGAAGCGGCTCCGTTTTCAGATGAAAGGGAAAAAATCACGAACGAGGCTTATGCTGCGATCGCACCGCTTGTCCGGGAGCGCGGCACACTCAGAGCGGATTCCTATGCCTACGGCGCAAGGGATCAGTACGCGGATATGATTCGAGCACTGCTTTTATATTTAAACAGGAAAAATCCTGTATTCTACGAGGCGGGGGTCGGAACAGGAGATATCATCCGTTCGATATCGGAGACGACGGATGCGGTCTGCCGGGGATGCGACGTCAATGTTCTGGAAGAACTCAGAACGATCCGGGCGGAGATCACGGAATGTTCGCTCTGGCGTGCGCTTGCGGCACTGCCGGATGACAGCATCGATCTCTTTTACTGGAACGATGTCATGGAGCACATTGCACCGGATGAAGTTGAGCGGATCATGGCCCTCATTGCCGCGAAGCTGAAAACAGGCGGAATTGTATTTACGATTACACCGAACCGGAAATCAGGTCCCCATGACATTACCCGTGATGCGGATCCGGAGAAAAAAGAGGCGAAAGGTCTGCATCTTCGGGAATATACCTTTCAAGAGGTGAACGCGCTTTACAGAAAAAACGGGTTGACGCCGGGGCCTGCGTTGATAGGAGTACATGGGAATAATTATGTCATTGGCAGGGGTGCACCCGCCTTCATCAAGCTGCAGAGCTGGCTGGAAAAGCACATCGGCAGGTATGCTCCGAGCTTTTCCCTTGCCCAAAAAGGGCGGAAACAGACTATATGTAAGCCAAAATGAAAGGTTTGCAGCATACAAATATGTGCAATATTGACAAATAATAGAAAAAACAAATGTGCAAAACAGACAATGAAATCAAAAAAAGGAAAAAGGGGACAAAAAAAGTTCGGAGGACATAACAAAAAACCATACCCGATAACATCATGCCATTTTGAGAAAGTGTTCATGATGGTATGCTCTGATTAATTCATAAACGTGTGAATTGCCACTTATCTACAAGGAGGACAAGTAAATGAAAAAGTGTGCATTATTAATTGGAGCAGCTGTCATGGCTATGGGAATGACAAGCGTAGCAGCGTCCGCAGAGACTCTTAATGTTGCAATCTGGGATAACAACCAGCTTGCCGGCCTTCAGCAGATTGCTGAGGAATGGACTGCTGAGAGCGGCATCGATGTCAACTTCCAGGTTCTTGACTGGAGTACCTACTGGACAATGCTTGAAGCCGGCGTTCAGGGCGGCGAAATGCCGGATGTCTTCTGGATGCACTCCGGTTATGCCGAAATGTATACAGGCGCAGGCGTTCTGCTTGATATGAACAGCTACATCGAGGCTGATGATGCGATCGATCTTGCGAATTATTACGATGGCATCACAGAACTCTACAGCCGTGACGGCGTTCAGTACGCGATTCCGAAGGACCACGATACAATCGCTGTTGTCTACAACAAGGCAGTTTTCGACAAGTACGGCATCGATTATCCGACAGATGACTGGACATGGGAAGAATTCGCGGAAATCGCACAGTCCATCGCTGATGCAGGCAAGGATGACGGCGTCTATGGTACTTATATGAACTGCGGCAGCAACCAGTCAGGCTGGTATAATATCATCTATGCGTTCGGCGGCTCCGTTATCAGCGATGACAAGAAGTCTTCCGGCATGGATTCCGAAGGCACCATCAATGCCATGAAGTTCGTCGGCGACAAGATTCTTCCGGCCTGCCCGTCTCAGGACTCTATGGCCAACACAGCCGGTGACACCATGCTGATTTCCGGAACAATCGGTATGTATCTTGACGGCTCCTGGATGGTCAACTCTTACTACGGCGCTGACAACAAGGATGACCTCGCCTGGGTTGAAATTCCGTGGAATGATACCAACGGAAACGGTACCTGCGATGAAGGCGAACGCGTTTCTATCTACAACGGCCTTGGCTGGGCAATCTATGCAAACACCGCCAATCCGGATGCTGCCTGGGATCTTGTCTCCGCTCTTTCCTGCGAAGAAGGCCAGATGGAACAGTCTGAACTTGGCGTAACGATGGCCGGCTACATCGGCTGCTCCGATGCGTTTACACAGGCATTTGACGGCATGGACCTTACAGCTTTCACAAAGGTTGAAGAGAACGGTACTCTCGTATTCCGTCCGTATTCCAAGTACACAGGCCGCTGGGAAGATAACTTCACACAGTTCTTCATCGATGCATGGAATGATACTTCTCTGATGGAAGATACCTGCCACGCAATCGCCGACGACATGAATTCTATTCTTGCCAACGAGTAATGCTGTGATATCAGGGCCAGAATACCTTTTGCCCCGCATCACATTATAAAATGAGCCGGAACAAGTCCGCATGGACAAAGTCGGATTGCCGGTGATTTTAACGGCGGTTCGAATGCCGGCCGCAATCGGAAATTAAACAGAGCAATAGGGAAGCGGAGCAGGGAGCTTCAGAGCTCCCTGCTCCATTAGTTTTCGGCATAATGCATAAGAAAATGTGCCAACGGTACGTTTTTTGGCTGCCGCAGCGCGCGGAAACTTTCGAAATCATGTTTTTCGTTCACTGCAGCGCATAGGAAACATGCAGGCGGCATGTTTTCCTGTTTGCCTCAGCATACCAGAGAAGCTGCCGGCGGCAGGTCCTTTGGTTAAGAACAGGGAGAAATCACACATGAATCGCTTAACGAAAAGGGAAAAGTCAGAGGCGATGTGGGCGTATCTGTTCATCGCGCCTACAATTATCGGGCTCATTGTCCTCAATCTGTATCCGATTATTTCAACAATCTGGCTGTCTTTCTGTAAGACGGGAGATTTCGGAATCGGCAATACCTTTGCGGGACTTGTCAACTATCAGAATCTTTTTAAAGATGCGGAAGTCGGGCAGGCACTTATCAACACATTTAAATATGCGGCTTTGCAGGTTCCGTTCTCGATTGCTATTTCCCTTGTACTTGCGGTATTCTTAAACCGGAAGATGAAGGGCAGAACAATCTACCGCACGATCTATTTCCTTCCGATGATCTGCGCACCGGCAGCGGTTGCGATGGTCTGGAAGTGGATGTTCAATCAGGATTACGGTATTCTGAACCGTATCTTCGGCGTACATATTGCCTGGACAACGGATCCGAAGATTGCCTGGATCGCAGTTGCGATCGTAGGTATCTGGTCAAGCATCGGCTACAACATGGTTCTTCTTCTCGGCGGTATTCAGGATATCCCGAAGGATTACTATGAAGCAGCTTATATCGATGGTGCGACACCGGTGCATTCGTTTTTCCACATTACAATTCCGCTTCTTTCACCGACACTTTTCTTCATTATTCAGACCGGCATCATCGGCGCGCTGCAGCTCTTCGATCTTCCTTACATGATCATTGATAAGAGCAGCCGTGCCCTGAAATATGTTCAGTCGGTTACCTATCTGTTCTATCGCTACTCCTTTGAGCAGTCGAACCGCGGCTACGGCGCTGCGATCGTTGTATTTATGCTGGTGATCATTGCGATCATCACATTTATACTCCAGAAGACAGAGAAGAAATGGGTTCACTATAACTGAGAAGGGAGTGCGATAATAATGGGCTATCATGCAAAACAACAGTTCAACAGAGCAATTATTCATGCGATTCTGATCGTTGGCTCGGTCATTATGATTGCGCCCTTCGTGTGGATGATTCTGACTGCTTTCAAGACCAGGAGTGAGGCCGTTTCGGTCAATCCGTTCTACATCCTTCCGGTCAGCGGCTGGCATTTTGAGAACTTTTCAGAGGTCTGGAATTCATTCAACTTCCTGTTCCTTTACAGGAACACCCTGCTGATGATCCTGCTGCGAGTGGTTCTTGCCTGCCTCACCGCCACGATGGCCGGCTATGCGTTCGGCCGTTTGAAATTTCCGGGAAAGAATTTTTTCTTCGCATTCATCCTTGTTCAGATGATGGTTCCGGGACAGATCTTCATCATCCCGCAGTATATGATGATGTCAAAGCTCGGTACACTGAATACGCAGTTTGCACTTCTCTTCCCCGGTATGGTAACGGCATTCGGTACTTACCTTCTGAAGCAGGGCTACCAGACACTGCCGAAGGAACTGGAAGAAGCCGGTGCGATTGACGGGTGCAACGTGTTCCAGAGATTCCTGCTGATCATGCTTCCGCTGACACAGTCGTCCATGGTTTCTCTCGGAATCTTCACAGCGCTGTTCGCGTACAAAGACATGATGTGGCCGATGATCGTCTGCAACCGCGCTGAGACAACAACCCTTTCCGCAGCGCTTGCCAAGCTGCAGGGCCAGTTCTCCAGCAACTATCCGCAGATCATGGCAGGTGCGATCATGGCAGTCATTCCGATGCTGGTTCTCTACCTGATCTTCCAGAAGCAGTTCGTTGAAGGTATTGCTACTTCCGGCGGCAAGCTGTAAATAACAGGGGAATTTATGATCAGACATTCGGCATTTTTCGATTCGGGACATTCAAGGGGCGTTGAATTTCACAACGATACCGCGGAGACGCTTTATATTACGCTGTGCGGTATTGAGCAGGGGTTTGCCGGTCAGGATTACGGTCCGAGCCGGCGTCCCGGCTGGCATCTGCATGTGGTGCTCAGCGGAAAAGGCTATCTCTGCCTTGACGGCCGGGAGTATGACGTCCATGAGCGGCAGCTCTTTTTGCTTCACGATAATGCCGAAGCCTATTATAAGGCTGATTCAGAGCATCCGTGGCATTATTGCTGGATTACGTATGCGGGCAGTCATGCAGAGGACTTTATGTCCCAGCTCGGCTTTACCCCGGATCAGCCGGTTCTCAACTGTGCGGTCGATGTCAATCGTTTTCTTAATATTCTGCAGAATATGCTGAAAAACCAGTATCTGGCAAGCTCGAGCGATCTGTTCAGTATGGGGTATGCGTGGCAGTTTCTGGCGCTGGCGATGGAGTCGCGCGAGAAGTCGCTTCAGACAACCAAGTTCACAGACCTTGGGCCAAAGGATTACGTGGAATACGCGACAAGGTACATCCAGAACAATTACACGCATATGAAGATCGCGGATCTTGCGGACTATATCGGCGTGAACCGGATGTACCTTGCCACACTTTTTAAAAAATATCTCTATGTTTCACCTCAGGAGTACCTGATGCAGGTCCGGATGAACCGGGCATCGCTTCTCCTGAAGACGACGAGTATGCCGGTGAGCGGCGTTGGCGAGATGGTCGGCTATAAAAATGCCCTGACCTTCTCGAAAATCTTTAAAAAGAAATTTGGTTTAAGCCCTGAGAACTACAGAAGGGAGAACGGGAATGTTTAGATTTCTGTTTGATCCGGACAATCGTTTTGGAAGGGCAACGGGCAGGATTGCCGTTGTTGTCATTTCCAATGTGCTGTTTCTGGTCTGCTGTATTCCGGTCATCACGATCGGCGCTTCTTATTCTGCCCTGTGTTATACGCTGATGAAGACGCTTCGCAGCAGAAATCCGGGAAATACGGCAAAGAATTTTTTTCATGCTTTCAAACTGAATTTTAAGCAGTCCACCATCTCCTGGCTTTTGACGATTGCATTTTATATCTTCCTGTGGTTGGATATATACTGGTGCCGGATGGCGGGAGGGCTTCTCTCGTATCTGGAACCTGCGCTTTGGGTGATCGGAGGGGCCGGTCTTGTGACGGTCCTGTATCTCTTCAGCGTAATCGCAGCATTTGAAAATACGCTGAAAAACCTGCTTCGGAATGCGGGGGTATTCGCAGCCCGGAAGCCGCTGATGTCACTTATCATATTGACGATCAATGCGGTGCCGGTCACCATGGCGGTTCTCGACCGGGTTAACGGTCCGACTTATGCGTTCGTCTATTTTTTTGCGGGATTTTCGATTCAGACTTATGTGACGGTCTGGCTGCAGCTGAAGCAGTATCATCTGTATTTGCCTCCGGCGGAGGAGGATGAGCCGACGGAAAACGGCCCGACCTATGTTGGGACGGAGCGATGAAAGAGGGGGATAAAATGGAAGCGAAGGAACTTCTGTGCAGTGTTCCGCCGATGGGATGGAACTCCTGGAACACCTTCACGGATCATATTGATGAAAATATGGTCAGAGAGACGGCTGACGTGATCGCAGAGAACGGTCTTCGCGATGCCGGTTACGAATATGTTGTCATTGATGACTGCTGGTCGCTGAAAAACCGGGACAGCGGCGGAAAGCTGATTGCCGACCCGGAAAAGTTTCCGAACGGCATGAGAGCACTAAGCGACTATATCCACTCAAAGGGACTTAAGTTCGGCATGTACAGCTGCTGCGGGACCAGAACCTGCGCCGGCTATCCGGGCAGCCTTGAACACGAATTTGAGGACGCCGCACAGTTCGCTGAGTGGGGTGTTGATTATCTGAAATATGACAACTGCTACAAGCCTGCCACACAGGAGGGGCAGATGCTCTACCGCAGGATGGGGCTTGCGCTTGCCAACTGCGGACGGGATATTGTCTTTTCTGCCTGCCAGTGGGGCACGGATGATGTGCACAAATGGATCCGCTCGACGGGCGCGCAGCTGTTCCGTTCGGGGCCGGACATCCAGGACACCTGGAATTCTGTGAATGATATCGTGAACGCCCAGCTCGACAAGCAGTCTCATTCCGGCAATTTCTGCCATAATGATATGGATATGCTGATTGTCGGCATGTACGGCAGGGGCGGCAACGAGTATATTTCCGCCGGCGGCTGTACGGATGAGGAATATCAGACGCACTTTGCACTCTGGTGCATGATGAATTCACCGCTGATGATCGGCTGTGACGTACGGAAGATGACGGAAAAGACGAAGGAGATTCTGATGAACAGGGATCTCATTGCTATTAATCAGGATCCGGAATGCCGTTCGGTCTACAGGCTGGAGCCGTTTCCGCCGAATCCGGACGCATTTATCCTTGTTAAGCCGCTGTATGGCGGAGATCTCGCAGTGGGATTTTTCAATATGGGAGACAGCGCGTCAAATATGAGCGCGATCTTCTGGGATATGGGCATCAGCCGCGCGGCCAAAAGAGGGCTTTCCTTCTATGACTGTCTGAAGCATGAACAGGCCGGTACTTACGCAGAGGATTTTACCTGTGTGGTTCCGTCCCACGGCTGCCGTGTTTATCGGTGCAGCGTGAAAAAGCTGTAAAAACTGAAAAATACTGAAGGAAAAAGGCATGGGCAGACACAACTGCAAAAAATGCGGTGCGGGGCTTTGCTCGGATGAGATCGCGCTTCACAAAAAGCTCTATGGGAGAGCAATAGACAGCTATTTTTGCCTGGACTGTCAGGCGGAGTATCTGCGCACGACCAGGGAAAAGCTTGAGGAGACGATAGACAGGCTGAAACAAAGCGGCACCTGTGTGCTGTTCGCAAGGGCAGACTCATAAAGTATTCAGCAAACAACATAAAGCACCCTGTTATTTGAAAATTATTTGAAACAGACAGAGGAATCATACCGTGGCAATTGTATATCATGAGCAATCAAAAACCTTCCATCTGTACAACAGCAGCATCAGCTATCTGATCCGCATTATGGAAAACGGCCAGCCCGAAAATCTGTATTACGGAAGAAAGCTCCGGGACAGGGAGTCCTTTTCCCATCAGCATGAAGAGGGAGAAAGATCTCATCTTGTGAATTGTCTGCCTGAGCCGTCGCTGCTCAGCATGCAGTATACGCGTCAGGAGTGTCCGGTGTACGGCACAGGTGATTTCCGTGACCCGGCGCTTACGATTCGGCAGACGAACGGCAGCCGCATTTCCTGTTTCAAATACAGCGGATATTCAATTGAAGCGGGCAAGGATTCTCTGCTTCCCCTGCCGGCGACCTATGTCGAAGCTCCGGCGGAAGCCTCAACGCTGAAGCTTACTCTTTATGATGAAGTTTCGGGGACGGAGCTTGTTCTCTCCTACACCATTTATGAGGCTTATCCCGTGATCTGCAGAAACGTCCGCATTCTGCAGAAGGGCGAAGAGACGATCACGCTTGAGCGGGTGATGAGCAGCTGCGTGGAATTTATTGATAAGGATTTTGAATTTGTACACCTTGCCGGTGCCTGGTCCAGAGAAAGAAATATCAAGACCAGGACGCTGGAAATGGGCATCCAGTCGGTTCAGGGATTGGCCGGAACCTGCCCGGGAGCGGAGCATAATCCGTTTATTGCGCTCAAGCGGCCGGACGCAACGGAGGATATAGGCGAGGTCTATGGCTTCAGCTTTGTTTACAGCGGCAATTTCCTCGCACAGGTTGAAGTTTCAACCCATGAACTGACTCGGGTGATGATGGGGATTCATCCGGAGGGCTTTTCCTGGACGCTGAAGAACGGGGAGAGCTTTCAGACCCCGGAAGTAGTGATGGTTTATTCCGATGCCGGTCTCGGCGGCATGAGCCGCGTCTATCATCGCCTTTACAGAACACGCCTTGTAAGAGGAAAATACAGGGATCTTGAGAGACCGATTCTCTTAAATAACTGGGAAGCGACCTACTTTGATTTTAATGAGGAAAAGCTGCTTAAGATCGCATCGGCGGCACAGAAGCGCGGCATAGAGATGTTTGTTCTCGATGACGGCTGGTTCGGTGCCCGCAATGACGATTACCGCGGACTCGGTGACTGGAAGACCAATCTTGATAAGCTGCCCTCCGGCCTTGGAGGACTCTCTTCGAAGATTGAGGCCCTTGGCATGAAGTTCGGGCTCTGGGTGGAGCTCGAGATGGTCAATAAAGACAGTGACCTCTACCGTACGCATCCGGACTGGATCCTGAGTGTTCCCGGCCGCTATGACAGTCCGTCGAGGCATCAGTATGTCCTTGATTTTTCCCGCAGAGAGGTCGTGGATTATATCTATGATATGATCACGGAGACCTTGAGTGATGCGTCGGTTTCTTATATCAAATGGGATATGAACCGCTATATGACCGAGGCCTTCAGTGCCGCCTGTGCTCCTGAGGAGCAGGGAAAGGTCATGCACAGGTACATCCTCGGAGTTTATGATCTGTATGAGAGGCTGAGAGCGAGATTTCCGGAGATTCTCTTTGAGTCCTGCGCGAGCGGAGGAGCGAGATTCGACCCGGGTATGCTGTTCTTCGCACCGCAGACCTGGTGCAGCGATGATACTGATGCGGTAGAGAGATTGAAGATACAGTACGGCACCTCTCTTGTCTATCCGACAGTGGCGATGGGGTCGCATGTGAGTGCTGTTCCGAACCATCAGCTCGGAAGGATCACCCCGATCGAGACGAGGGCGGCTGTTGCATATTTCGGAACATTCGGTTACGAGCTGGATCTGAACTGTCTTCCGGAAGAAGAGCTGGAGGCGGTCAGCCGTCAGGTGGAATTTATGAAGCGGTACAGAAAGCTGCTTCAGATTGATGGCGATTTCTATCGGATTTTAAGCCCGTTTGAGGGTAATGAGACAGCCTGGATTACGGTTTCCGGCGACAAAACGGAAGCTGTTGCGGGCTTCTACCAGGTGCTGAACCGGGTCAATGCCTCCTGGCTTCGTCTGAAGCTGAAAGGACTCGATCCTGATATGCTGTATGAAGTCAGCGTTGACGAGAGCAGGGTTACATCTGTAAAATCGAGGCCCGAACATCCGATGGAACAGAAGTTCGCGGACGGAACAGCATCCTATCGCGCATATGGCGATGAACTGATGTATGCCGGGATACCGATTGACCGGGTGCTGCTGAACCGCCGGGGCGGAGATTTTGCGGCGATTATATATACATTGAAGAAGGTTCAGTGATAAAATAAAGGGGCAGAATCGCTGACGGCAGATTTTCCCTTGGAAAGATGCGGCGCAATTCCAAACTGTTCAAATGTACGGCAGAGGTCGGAAAATGAAGGGGGTGGATCCGCTGATGTATGAAAAGGGAGACGCTGCAAAAATGTGTGGGTCTCTCTTTTTTAATGAAGTGAGAACACAGCCGGAATGCATAAAGGCGATATCACGCGAAATAAAAACCGGTCATCACTGCGGGAACACGAAGAGAGATGGAATCCGGTACCACAGGGGCAGAATACTGTTTGACACGGCATGATTTATATAAAGCATGTATAAGGCCTGTATAGAAATAAGATCAAAGCGGAGGGATACAGACACATGGAAGCTTTAAAAGAAAAAATGCTCGCAAAGTTTTTGGAACTGTACGGCGAAGGCGGCGAAATCGGCTGCTTTTTTGCGCCGGGCAGAGTCAATCTGATCGGTGAGCATACGGACTATAACGGAGGCCATGTATTTCCGTGTGCCCTGACACTTGGAACTTACGGCCTCATCAGAAAGCGTGATGACCGCGTGCTCAGGCTCTGCTCCATGAATTTCGAGAAGTGCGGCGTCGTGGAGTCTTCGCTCGATGATCTTCATCCGGATTCGAAGGCCGGCTGGACGAATTATCCGAAAGGCGTGGTCTGGACCTTTGAGAAGGAGGGCTATAAGCTTGACGCCGGTTTTGATTATCTGATTTATGGCAATATTCCGAACGGCTCCGGACTCTCTTCCTCCGCATCCCTGGAGGTTCTGACCGGTCTTATGCTGAGGGATACCTACGGCATTGAGGAAATCACGATGCAGAAGCTGGCTCTTATGGGACAGTATTCGGAAAATAACTTCAACGGAATGAACTGCGGTATCATGGATCAGTTTGCGAGCGCGATGGGGAAGAAGGACTGCGCGATTTTCCTTGATACGAATACGCTGCAGTATGAATATGCGCCGGTTGTTCTCGAGGATGCTAAAATTGTCATCACAAACAGCAAGGTAAAGCACAGCCTTGTGTCCTCTGCTTACAATGACAGAAGACGGGAATGTGAGACTGCACTCGAACAGCTTCAGAAGGTTGTTAAGATCAAGGCTCTCGGTGAGCTGAAGCCGGAAGAATTCGAAGCTTATCAGTCAGCAATCGGTGATCCGGTCTGCCGGAAGCGCGCAAAGCATGCGGTTTATGAAAATCAGAGAACGATCGATGCAGTGCAGGCGCTCCGCAGCTCAGATATTGAAACATTCGGCAGGCTTATGAATGCATCACATATTTCCCTGCGGGATGACTACGAGGTGTCCTGCCCGGAGATCGATGTTCTTGTCGAACTTGCCTGGAAGATACCGGGGGTGATCGGTTCGAGAATTACGGGCGGCGGATTCGGCGGCTGCACGGTCAGCATTGTGAAAAATGATGCGATTGATCGTTTTACCGAAGAAGTCACAAAGGGCTATGAAGAGAAGGTCGGACATAAGCCGGAGATCTATATTGTGGATTGCGGTGAGGGCGCTCACAAAATGTGAACCGCTGACAGGCTATTGCGCCGTCCAGCGGAAGGAACCTAAAGTGAAAGGCCGCTTTTGTATCTGTGATCGGAGCGGGAACGTACCGATACGCGGGAAATAAGAAGAAACAGGAAAATGCTTCGAATTCAATGAATGCATATAAAATTTACAGGAGGCGAAATATGAAGATTTTAGTGACAGGCGGAGCCGGATATATCGGAAGCCATACCTGTGTCGAGCTGCTGAATGAGGGTTATGAAGTCGCAGTCGTGGATAATCTCTATAACTCCAATAAAAAAGCAATTGAGAGGGTTGAGAAGATTACCGGCAAAGAACTGACCTTTTACGAGGCGGATCTTCTGGACCGTCCGGCGATCGATGCGATCATAGAGAAAGAAAAGCCGGAAGCGGTGATTCATTTTGCAGGCTATAAAGCAGTAGGCGAATCCGTGCAGAAGCCGATCGAATACTACTACAACAACATCGCGGGCACGCTGCTTCTCTGCGATTCCATGAGAAAGCACGGCGTGAAGAATATCATCTTCAGCTCTTCCGCGACTGTTTACGGCGATCCGCTTGAAATTCCGATCACGGAGAACTGCCCGAAGCAGTCCCCTACGAATCCTTATGGACAGACGAAGACTATGCTGGAGCAGGTTCTGATGGATATCTTCAAGTCCGATCCGGAGTGGAACGTGATTCTTCTCCGCTACTTCAATCCGATCGGGGCGCATAAGTCAGGGCTGATCGGAGAAGATCCGAAGGGTATTCCGAACAATCTGCTTCCGTATGTCGCTCAGGTTGCGATCGGAAAATTAAAGTGCATCGGCGTCTTCGGCAATGACTATGATACTCCGGACGGAACCGGTGTCAGAGACTACATCCATGTGGTGGATCTGGCGAGGGGGCATGTAAAGGCCCTTGAAAAGTTCAGGGAAGAAAAAGCCGTCCGAATCTACAATCTGGGTACGGGCAACGGCTACAGTGTCCTTCAGGTCATCAAGGCATTTGGCAAGGCCTGCGGAAAAGAACTTCCGTATGAGATCAAGCCGAGACGTGCCGGCGATATTGCGACCTGTTACTGTGACCCGTCGAAGGCTCTGAAAGAGCTCGGCTGGAAGGCAGAGTACGGTATCGATGAGATGTGTGCGGATTCCTGGAGATGGCAGTCGATGAATCCGAACGGTTACAATGACTGAGAACTCCCGACGAACGTAAAACAAAGCAGACAATACAGAAAACGCCGCCTCTTGCAAAAGTTCTTAAAATCCGGTTTTGCGGGCAGAGGCGGCTGAAGATGAGGACAGGGTTATGATAAGCAAGAACACCCCAGCTGCCGAACTGAGTAAACACATAGCTGCTCTTGTACAGTATGGGATCAGTGCGGGCCTTACGCCGGAGACAGAGAGGATCTATACCACGAACCTTCTTCTGGATCTGTTCGGGGAATCTGAATATATTGCTTCGGAAGAGGCCGCTGAACCGGCTGAGCTTGAGGAGATTCTGAAGAGACTATTGGATGAAGCGGTCAGACGGAACATCATTTCGGACAGTGTTGTGTATCGCGACCTCTTTGACACGAAGCTGATGAATGCGCTGATGCCGCGGCCGTCACAGGTGCAGAAGACCTTCTGGGAGAAGTATGCCGAAAGCCCGGAGGCCGCCACGGACTATTACTACAAGCTCAGTCAGGACAGCGATTATATCAGACGCTACCGCATCAAAAAGGATATGAAGTGGAAGTCCGGGAGCGAATACGGTGAACTTGACATCACAATCAATCTGTCCAAGCCGGAGAAGGACCCGAAGGCGATTGCGGCGGCGAAGCTTGACAGGACGGTCAGCTATCCGAAGTGCCTGCTGTGCATGGAAAATGAAGGCTACGCGGGGCGGGTCAACCATCCTGCGAGAGAAAATCACAGGATTATTCCCATTACGATCAATGACAGCGCGTGGGGCATGCAGTATTCCCCATATGTCTACTACAATGAGCACTGCATTGTCTTCAACGGGCAGCATGTTCCGATGAAGATTGAGCGGAATACCTTTGTCAAGCTGCTGGATTTTGTCACACTGTTTCCGCATTATTTCCTGGGTTCAAATGCGGACCTGCCGATTGTCGGCGGTTCGATTCTGAGTCATGATCATTTCCAGGGCGGCCATTATGAGTTCGCTATGGCGAAGGCACCGATTGAGAAAGAGGTTGTTTTCAAAAGTTATGAGGATGTCAAAGCGGGGATCGTGAAATGGCCGATGTCCGTCATCCGTCTGAGTTCTGCGGAGAGGGAGAGACTGATTGATCTCGCGGATAAAATCCTCGGGAAATGGCGGGGCTACACGGATGAAGCGGCATTCATCTATGCCTTCACGGGAGAGGAGCCTCACAATACGATTACGCCGATCGCAAGAAGGCGAGGGGAACTGTATGAACTTGATCTGGTGCTCAGAAATAACATCACGACGGAAGAGCACCCGCTCGGAGTCTATCATCCTCACGAAGAACTGCATCACATCAAGAAGGAAAATATCGGCCTCATCGAGGTGATGGGTCTTGCGGTGCTGCCGGCGAGACTGAAGGGAGAACTGGCCCTTTTGGAGACGGCGCTTCTCGATGGAAGAGATCTCACGCAGGACGAAGTGCTTGCAAAGCACGCTGCCTGGGCGGAAGAACTTCGGGGAAAGTACGGGACCTTTGAAAAGGAAACGATCACGGATATACTGCAAAATGAGGTTGGGCTGGTCTTCTCGAAGGTGCTTGAGCATGCTGGCGTCTATAAGAGGGATGAAGCGGGGAGAGAAGCCTTTGAAAGATTTATCGATGCGGTAAATACCTGAAGAGAAGGGATGTGAGCAGATATGAGGAAAGCGGAAAATGCCGCCGGCATGTTTCCGCATCTCCTCCGGTGACATAACAAAAGAATCTGCTGCTGGCAGTTTCTTTTGATGCTGAGGCAGCGGAGAAACGTGCCACCGGCACGTTTTTCTGTACGTTATGACGAAAAATAAGGAAAGGCCGGCTGAATGATCAGCCGGCCTTTCCTGCGGAGGAGTGTTTCTTAAACTCGGACAGTCAGATATTGGATTCATATGAATTGAATCGCGCTTGGGGATATGTCCGTGATTTTTTAAGGGGTAAATATTCAGCTTGCGTTTGCTTCAAGAATCTGCCGCAGAGACTGAAGAGAACTTGTATGTGAGCGGACAATTGCAGTTGAGTCACAGACATTGCTCAGAGCATTCTGAATCATTTTGTGCGAAACAGTGTGGGTAAAAAGTACGAGCAGGTCCGGTTTTCCGATTCTGTCACACATGGAATTCTTGTATTTGCAGAAGACTTTTGCGTGACATCCATGCTTTTTACACAGGTTGATATATTCTCTTTCCATACATTCATTTCCGCCGATAATGACAACACTCATATAAGTTTTCCTCGCGGTATATTATCTGAATTAAGTTATCTGATAAAAAGTTATAAGTAACTAACTAATGTTAATATAGCCGTTTTCCTGCTGAAAGTCAACAGCAAACGAAAGAAAACGGTTTTTTGAAGATCGCTGAACAAAGGTAAGCTATGGAACATTCGGATTATGGAAAAACGGACCGATACATTGATAAAAAATTTCTGGCAGCGGCGATTTTCTGGATGGGTGCCATGTTTTATATGTCCGCCAGATCTGCCGACTTGTCTTCGGCGGACAGCGGCTTCGTTCATAAACTGCTCGACTATATGATGGAGCATTGTCTGCCGTGCTGGACCGCGGCCGATTCGGCGCGGCATTATGATCTGATTGAGTTTCTTGTGCGGAAGACAGCACATTTTACAGAGTATGCTGTCCTGAGCATTCTTGTGAATCTCGCTTTCAGGATCAGGAGGCGGTGGCTTCTGCTCATCATTCCGATCTGCTTTGCCGTTTCGGATGAATTTCATCAGTTGTTTGTGAGCGGCCGGGCAGCCTCGGTGAGGGACGTGCTGATTGATTCGGCGGGAGCGTTGTTCGGCCTTCTTCTGCTTCTTTGTATTTCATATAGCCGGTCTTTGAACGACGGAAGCAGATCGGGCCGCATCATCAAACATTGACATACGGAAGAGCAGCTGTACAGTGCAGCTGCTCCTTTTTTGAGCGTACAGAAAGCATGTCATTGCACGTCTTCCTGTTTTCCTCAGCATACAAAGGAACTGACTGGCGGCAGGATATGTTTTTTGCCATGGCGTGAAAATGTGCCGGAGAGATTTCGGGCACATTTTTAAATTAAATAGTACTTTCCCAACCGATTAGACTATACCATCAAAAATGGGATCTTCTCGGTTG
>R11__coassemble_849_pt1 | contig 18612 bp, 11 predicted proteins | sample R11__metabat2_low_PE_006 | metagenome-assembled genome bin R11 | reverse complement strand
GTAATTGGTTTACGTAATATTATCCACATTTAGTGGATAATTTGTGGAAAACTCTGTGTTCATCTGTGTTTTCACTGTCTTTTATTTTCAATTTTTCCCTTAAAATAAGCATTTTTTTATGTTGATAGCTTTATACACATTTTCTATATTTTGTGGATGATAGGACTCTGTTTTATGTAACCCAAGATTGCTTGTAAAATATCTCATTTTCGGCTAAAATAGTTTCATATGATATTTTGAAAATGGGGTAATTATCCTTATGGACAACCTTGCTGCAATAAAAGAAAGCTGGTCTAAGATCCTGAACCGTATCAAAGAAGAAAACGAACTCACCGCAGTTTCATTTTCAACCTGGATCGAACCTCTCGAACTCTATACTGCCGACAATGAAGGCGTTACCTTTATTGTTCAGAACGGCAGCATGGGCATTAATATTTTAAATAAACGGTATACGCTCGCCATTCACAATGCCATTGCTGCGGAAACAGGTCTCAATCTACGGATTCACTATATTACTTCCCAGGACGCTGTCCAGCCGGTCGAAAAGCCGGTTGACAGCAATTTTTCCGATGCCTGTGAACGTGCTCATTTGAATCCAAGATATACCTTTGACACCTTTGTCGTCGGTTCCAACAATAAGTTTGCCCATGCGGCTTCTCTGGCTGTTGCGGAATCACCCGGCGAAATTTACAACCCTCTTTATCTTTATGCCGGAGTGGGGCTTGGAAAAACTCACCTCATGCACTCAATTGCCCATTTTGTCCTTAAAAGCAATCCGGAAGCGCGGGTTCTTTATGTCACCTCTGAGGATTTTACGAATGAATTGATTGACTCCATTCGAAACGGCAATAATTCCGCGATGTCCAAATTTCGCGAAAAATACAGAAATATTGATGTCCTGCTGATTGATGATATCCAGTTTATTATAGGAAAAGAATCCACACAGGAAGAATTTTTCCATACTTTCGAGACTCTTTACGGACAGAAGAAACAGATCATTATCTCGTCCGATAAACCTCCGAAGGATCTCGATATTCTCGAGGAACGCATTCGTTCGAGACTTGAAATGGGACTTATAGCCGATATTTCTTCACCTGATTACGAGACTCGAATGGCGATTCTCCGCAAAAAAGAAGAACTTGACGGCTACAAAATCGATGATGAAGTTCTTAATTATATTGCAACAAACATCAAATCAAATATCCGTGAGCTGGAGGGCTGCCTTAACCGTGTCCGCGCCAAGGCAATCCTTGAAAAACGTGAGATTACTCTGAGCCTCGCTGAAGAAATTCTAAAAGATCTGATTACAACGGACGCTGAAAAAACAGTTTCCTCTGAAATGATTATCAGCGTGGTTGCCGAGCACTTTAATCTGACACTCTCGGAGATTCGCAGTCAGAAAAGGGATAAAAAATACGTCTTCCCCCGAATGGTGGCCATGTACCTGTGCCGCGAGATGACCGACGACGCTCTGATCACCATTGCTGCCGCCTTAAATAAAAAAGATCATACAACAGTTCTTAATTCTGTAAAGCGTATTGAGGCGGAACTGCAGACGAATGCTCAAACGAGAAGTGTCGTGGATACAATCCGTAAAAAAGTCAGTTCCTGATTATTCTATTTTGTCCACAAAATGTGGATTAATGTGGATATATTGTGGATATATTTGTTGTTTAACACATTTTTTTGTGTAGACCGCTTATATTAAGGATCTTTCTTAAGATTAGAAAACCGGTTTTATCAACATTATCCACGTGGACACTGTGCGACTAAAATGTGTACTATTATTTTTTTCACACCATGCACATTTTAATCCTTCGCAATACACATAGTTATCCATATAAAAAAGCCTTAAAATATAAGGCTTAACAGGGGTTTTCCACGAATTCACAGCCCCTATTACTTTTACTTCTGAATTTAATTATTAATATATAAATAAATAAGCACTTCTCGGGTTCAGAAATTGATTTTCAAAGAAGGAGCATAAATGAAATTTACAGCATCTAAAACAGACCTTCAGGCAGCTATGACGACAGCCATCAGAGCCGTGCCTTCCCATACAACAATGCCGATCCTTAACTGTGTTCTCATCACAGCATTCGGTATGAATAACATTATCATCACATCCAACGATATGGATATGGGGATTGAAACCAGAATCCGGGGAACTGTAGATCGCGAAGGATTCGTAGCGATCGATGCCAAAATGTTTTCCGATATTATCCGGAAAATGCCGAACGAAATTGTTACGTTTGAAAGCGATGAACAGAATAATATTAAAATAAGGTCCGGAAGAGCAAAATTTGACATTGGAGGAAAAAACGGAGAAGAATTCCCCTCACTTCCCTCTATTGAAAGAGATGAAGGGATCATGATTTCTCAGTTTACTTTGAAATCAGTTATTAATCAGACTATTTTTTCTCTTGCCGCCAATGACAACAATAAAATCATGACCGGCGAATTATTTGAGATCAAAGGAAATATTCTGCGGCTTGTCGCGCTTGATGGTCACAGAATTGCGATCCGTAAGGTGGCCCTGAAAGAGGAATGCAGGGACAGAAAGGTGATTATTCCCGGAAAAACGCTTTCTGATATCAGTAAAATTCTTCCGGGGGAGATGAATGAAAATGTCATTATTTATTTTTCAAAGAATCATATCATCTTTGAAATTCCGGGAACCAGAGTCATATCGAGACTGATAGACGGAGAATATTTTAACGTCGATTCAATGATCTCAAGAGATTATGAGACAAAGATTACGCTGAACAGAAACGAATATATAAGCTGCGTCGACAGAGCTCTCCTTTTTGTAAAAGAAGGGGATAAAAAACCGCTGATTAATGAAATAGAGGACCAGACAATACGCATATCGATAGAATCGCCGCTTGGATCCATGAACGATGAACTCGAAGCGGAAAAGGAAGGAAAAGACATTTATATAGGTTTTAATCCAAAATTCCTGATGGATGTATTGAGGGTTATTGAAGATGACAGTGTAAGCCTGTATCTGATCAGTCCTAAGGCTCCCTGTTTTATAAGAGACGAGGACGAAACTTATATTTATATAGTCCTTCCTGTTAATTTTGTGAGATGAGGAGACCAGGATGCAGACGCTTAAACTGAGAGATGAATATATAACGCTTGGACAGCTGCTGAAGGCAAAAGGACTTGTAGAAAACGGATCAGAGGCCAAAGAAGTGATTCAGGAGGGAGAAGCTTCCGTAAACGGGGAAACGGATTTGAGAAGAGGGAGAAAACTTTTCGACGGAGATATTGTTTCATTCAGAGGAACGGAGATCAAAGTTGTTCGTTAAATCTCTTGATCTGAAACAGTTCAGAAATTATGAAAATCTTTCGATTGAATTTGCGGAAGGTACAAATATTCTGTACGGCAGCAATGCCCAGGGAAAAACGAATATTCTTGAGGCTATTTATCTTTCCGGCACGACAAAATCGCATCGCGGCTCGAAAGACAGAGATATGATTGAAATCGGTAAAGACGAAAGTCATATCCGCATGATGATTGATCGAAGCGGAAATGATTACAGGATCGATGTTCATCTGAAGAAAAATAAGGGAAAGGGCTATGCGGTAGGAGGTGTACCTTTGAAAAGGGCAGCGGACCTCTTTGGTATTGCCAGTTTCGTATTTTTTTCTCCTGAAGATCTGAATATGATCAAAAACGGGCCGGCCGGAAGAAGACGATTTCTCGATATTCTGCTCTGCGGAATTGACAGAATCTATATGAGCGATCTGACAGCTTATACGCGCTGTATTTCCCAGAGAAATGCTCTTCTGAAAGAAATCAGCTATGACCGTGCACGGATTTCAGAACTTGATGTATGGGATATTGAGGCTGTTCTTTACGGGAAAAAGATTATTGAAAGAAGAGATCGTTTCATCAGAGAGTTTGAAACGCAGGTGCAGGAAAAGCACAGCTCTTTAAGCAGCGGGAAAGAAAGCCTGAGACTTATTTATGAACCAAATGTGAGGGCTGAATTATTTGAAGAAAAGATGTATTTGAACCGGGAAAATGACCTCCGCATGAAAACGACAGGCACAGGTCCACACAGGGATGATCTTGCTTTTCTTGCCAACGGGATGGATTTGCGCCTTTACGGTTCACAAGGTCAGCAGAGAACAGCTGCCCTGTCCGTAAAAATGGCAGAAATTGATACGATAAAAAATGAAAAGCATGAGATGCCTGTTTTGCTGCTGGATGATGTCCTTTCTGAACTTGATTCGGAGAGACAGAAAGCCCTGCTTAAAAGTATTCACAGTACACAGACGCTCGTTACCTGCACGGGTCTTGACGAATTTACGCTGACAAGCTTTAAGGCGGAAAAGATATTTTATGTGTGCGGCGGTAAGGTTGAACTGCGTCATGATCAGTCCTGATATGTTGAAAGAAAACATAACTGCCGCTTAAATAAACGGAATGAAGAGGGAGGATGGAATGAGTTCAGAAGAAGATCGTATTGAATACGGTGCCGATCAGATTCAGATTCTGAAGGGTCTGGAAGCTGTCAGAAAGAGACCGGGAATGTATATCGGTTCAACTTCCTCCAGGGGTCTTCATCATCTTGTATACGAGATCGTTGACAATTCTGTGGATGAGGCGCTGGCCGGAACCTGCAGTCATATTGAAGTGACTGTTCATAAGGATAACTCCGTAACTGTTACTGATAACGGAAGAGGAATTCCGGTAGGAATCAATCATGACGCCGGCATTCCTGCCGTTGAAGTTGTTTTTACGATGCTTCACGCCGGCGGAAAATTCGGCGGCGGAGGCTATAAAGTATCGGGAGGTCTTCACGGTGTCGGCGCATCCGTCGTCAATGCCCTGTCGGAGTGGCTGGAAGTTAGAATTTTCCATGATGGAAAAATCTACCAGCAGCGGTATGAGCGCGGAAATACCATGTATAAGCTTAAGATTGTCGGCGACTGTGACCCTGAGCTTCATGGGACTTCTGTGACCTTTTTTCCGGACAGGGAGATTTTTGAAGACATTAATTTTGATTTTGATACGCTGAAAAACCGTTTCCGGGAAATGGCTTTTCTTACAAAGAGCCTTTGCTTCACGTTTACTGATGAAAGACCGGAGGAAGGAAATAAACAGAGAACATTCTGTTTTGACGGCGGCATCAGCGAATTTGTAGAGTATCTCAACAGAAGTTCGACCGCGCTTTATCCGCAGATCATTTATTGCAGCGGGGAGAAAAATAATGTCATGGTCGAAGTCGCCATGCAGCACAGCAGCGACAATTATAAGGAAAATATCTACGGTTATGTGAATAATATCACTACTCCCGAAGGCGGTATGCATATAGAAGGCTTCCGCGCAGCGCTGACAAAGGTTTTGAATGACTATGCAAGGAAAAATAAATTCCTTAAGGATTCGGAACCCAATCTCTCCGGTGAGGATATAAGAGAGGGTCTAACGGCCATTGTTTCAGTAAAAATAGAAGAGCCGCAGTTTGAAGGTCAGACAAAACAGAAGCTTGGAAATTCCGAGGCGAGAGGGGCTGTATTTTCACTGCTTACAGATCAGTTTACGCTGTTTCTGGAGCAGAATCCGATAGTAGGAAAGGCTATTGTCGAAAAATCCGTTCTTTCACAGCGGGCGCGTGAGGCAGCCAGAAAGGCTAGAGATCTGACAAGAAGAAAATCGGCACTCGACGGAATGTCTTTGCCTGGGAAACTGGCGGATTGTACGGATAAAGATCCTAAGAAATGTGAAATATTCATTGTTGAGGGAGATTCGGCCGGAGGTTCCGCAAAGACGGCTCGATCAAGAGCTACACAGGCAATCCTTCCTCTCCGCGGAAAGATTCTGAATGTTGAAAAGGCCCGCCTTGACCGCATTTACGGAAATGCCGAAATTAAAGCGATGATTACGGCTTTCGGAACAGGAATTAATGAGGAATTCGATATTTCAAAGCTGCGATATGACAAGATTATCATCATGACGGATGCCGATGTTGACGGCGCTCATATTGCAACACTTATGCTGACTTTCCTCTATCGCTTTATGCCTGAACTTATCAAGCAGGGACATGTCTATCTTGCTCAGCCCCCACTTTATAAAGTGGAGAAAAATAAGAAGGTCTGGTATGCATATTCGGATGCGGAGCTTGAGAAAATTATGCAGGAAATAGGCCGCGATCAGAATAATAAGGTTCAGCGATATAAAGGACTTGGAGAGATGGATGCGGATCAGCTCTGGGAGACGACGATGGATCCCGAACAGAGAATTTTAAAAAGAGTCAATATGGACGAGGATTCAGCTTCTGAGATTGATCTGACATTTACCACGCTTATGGGGGACAAGGTAGAGCCGCGGCGTGAATTTATCGAGGAAAACGCGAAGTATGTCCGCAATCTGGATGTATAATTTCAGCCGGCATGGTTAAGGTTTGCAAAGAGCATTTGAGCGGTCAGCCTGGTGATCTTATAATGCTCCGGTACAAGTATGAAAGAATGAGAGGTCATGATGGACGATAAAGTATTTGACAAAATACATGAGGTAGACCTCAAAAAGACGATGGAGACCTCGTATATCGATTATGCGATGTCTGTTATTGTGGCGCGCGCACTTCCGGACGTGAGGGATGGTTTGAAGCCGGTACAGAGACGTGTTCTCTGGTCTATGATTGAACTCAATAACGGACCTGATAAGCCTCATAGAAAATGTGCCCGTATTGTTGGTGATACTATGGGTAAATATCATCCGCACGGTGATTCTTCGATCTACGGAGCTCTCGTCAATATGGCTCAGGAATGGTCTTTCCATTATCCGCTTGTTGACGGCCACGGCAATTTCGGTTCTGTAGACGGCGATTCACCGGCTGCGATGAGATATACGGAAGCCAGACTTTCAAAAATATCGATGGAAATGCTGGCTGATATCAATAAGAATACAGTAGATTTCGTACCGAACTTTGATGAGACGGAAAAAGAGCCGACTGTACTGCCATCGAGAATTCCGAATCTGCTGGTTAACGGAACAACCGGTATTGCCGTTGGAATGGCGACCAATATGCCTCCTCACAATCTGGGAGAGGTGATTGATGCCTGTGTGAAAATGATTGACGATAAAGTCGGAGGGGAACATGAGACAACGATCGATGATATCATGAAGATCGTGAAAGGACCGGATTTTCCGACAGGTGCGACGATTCTCGGAAAAAGAGGAATCGAAGAGGCCTACCGTACAGGAAAGGGAAAGATTATTGTCAGAGCGGAAACGAGGATTGAGACAAAGCCGAACGGAAAGTCGGAGATTCTGGTTTCGGAGTTACCCTATCTCGTCAATAAGGCGAGATTGATTGAATCCATTGCGGAGCTTGTCCGAAATAAAAAGATTGACGGTATAACCGGCCTTAGCGATCATTCAAGCCGCGAGGGAATGGAAATCTGTATTGAATGCAGAAAGGATGCCAATGCCAATGTCATTTTAAACCAGCTCTACAAGCATTCACAGCTGCAGGATACATTTGGTGTTATTAACCTGGCCCTTGTGGACGGACAACCGAAGGTTCTAAATATTCTTGAAATTCTGGTGGAATATCTGAAGCATCAGGAGGAAGTCGTCACAAGAAGAACACAGTATGAGCTCAATAAAGCAGAGGAGAGGGCTCATATCCTGAAAGGTCTGCTGATTGCACTTGATCACATCGATGAGGTGATCCGCATCATCCGTTCTTCTGCAAATGTTCAGGACGCCAAGGCAGAACTGATCAGACAGTTTGGACTCGATGAGGCACAGGCACAGGCGATTGTCGATATGCGTCTTCGCGCTTTGACAGGTTTGGAGCGCAGCAAGCTTGAAAGTGAATATGCAGAACTTCAGAAGACAATTGAATATCTGAAATCGATTCTTGCCGATAAAAATATTCTCCTAGGAGTCATAAAGGATGAGCTGCTTGTTGTCCGCGGCAAGTATGCGGATGAGAGAAAGACAAAATTTGCTTATGACGAGACTGAAATTTCGCTTGAGGATATGATTTCCGATGACAATATGGTGATCAGCGCGACTCGTATGGGTTATATCAAGCGGATGACGGCAGATAATTTCAGAAGCCAGAACCGGGGCGGACGAGGCATCAGGGGGATGGCGACGATTGAAGATGATGCAGTCGTTGATCTTATGATGACTTCAAATCTGAGCAATATTCTGTTCTTTACGAATCTTGGCCGCTGTTATCGCCTGAAAGCATATCAGATTCCGGAGGCCGGGCGTACGGCGAGGGGCACTGCCCTTGTCAATCTTCTGATGCTGCAGCCGGAAGAGCATGTAACTACAGTGCTTCCGATTCGTGAACTAAGAGATGATGTTTATCTTGTTATGGCAACGAGAAACGGCACGGTCAAGAGAACGCCGATGTCTGCATTTGTCAATATCAGAAAGGTTGGCATCAATGCGATTACACTCGTTGAAAATGATGAACTGATCGAAGTGAAATATGATGACTGCAATCAGGATTACATCCTCATTTCCAGAAAAGGTATGAGCATCCGCTTTAATGCTGAAGATGTCCGTCCGACGGGCCGCTCATCGATCGGTGTAAGGGGAATGAAGCTCGCTGAGGGTGATGAAGTGATCAGCATGGTCACAGAAAAGCAGGGTTCGCATCTTCTCATCGTTGCTGAAAATGGCATAGGCAAGCGGACCGCCATGGAAGAATTCAAGACGCAGGGAAGAGGAGGCATCGGAGTCAGGTGCTATCGCGTCACTGAAAAGTCAGGGCTGCTTGTGGGAGCAAGGGCGGTTGTTGAGACTGACGATGTGCTTCTGATCACTACAGAAGGTGTGGTCATCCGGACTCCTGCGTCAAGTATCTCTGTTCGGAGCCGCATTGCGACAGGCGTAAAACTTATGGAACTGGATGATGGCGTCAAAGTAGCCAGCTTTACCAAGGTGAAGGAAGATCCTGATGCGGAAAGCGCTGAAGAGAATACGGAAATCGAAGAAGAAAATAACGAGAACGGAAATATAGAAAACGGAAATACAGAAGAAGGATACACAGAAGAAGGATATAAAGAAGAAAGCGAAAACGAATAAGCAGGACTTGCTGAAACGTGAGCAGGCAAGCAGTTAAGATTGATGCCTTAAAAAGGCGGCGGAAAGTCTCAAAGGAGTTTTCCGCCGCCTTTTTACAGGGCATACAAAATGAACAGTTGAAAGCAGGCTCTCTTGTATGGCCAGGGAATTAATTACTCCCTGCCGTTCCAACAGTAGGTGCAGAGCTTGTCACGATCGATTCCGACAGCATCCAGCATATCATCGAGGCGATTAAAGCGAAGAGAAGTGAAGTTAAGCTTTTTGCGGATTCCTTCCTCCATCATTTTGTATTTTTCAGAGTCAGGATCGGCATATTCGTCGAGGATTTCTTTTGAAACGTCTGTTGTGCCTTCGAGTTCGCAGATGACAACACGTGCAATGAGTTCCATCTCAGAGGTTGATCTTGAGAAATTAAGATATTTGCAGCCGTAGAGCAGAGGGGGGCATGCAGGCCTTATATGAACTTCTTTTGCACCGCTTTCATACAGAAATTCTGTCGTTTCGCGCAGCTGGGTTCCGCGTACGATGGAGTCATCAATCAGAAGCAGCTTTTTGTCACGGATGAGGTCATGTACAGGGATGAGCTTCATTCGTGCAATCAGATTGCGTCTTGACTGAATGGTGGGCATGAATGATCTTGGCCAGGTAGGCGTGTATTTGATAAAAGGTCTCGAAAAAGGAATTCCCGATTCGTTGGCGTAGCCGACAGCATGAGCAGTGCCGGAATCCGGAACACCTGCAACGACATCAACATCGACGTTGTCTCTTTTTGCCATCAGTTTTCCGCAGTTATAGCGCATCTTTTCAACACTGATGCCTTCATAGCTGGCGGAAGGATAACCGTAGTAAACCCAGAGAAATGTGCAGACACGCATTTTATCTGATGGGGAGACAAGCGTTTTGACGCTTTTTGAGTCGAATACAACGATTTCGCCGGGACCGAGTTCGCGGTCATCTTCGTATCCGAGGTTGAGGTAGGAATAGCTTTCAAAGCAGGCGCAGCGGGCATCGTCTTTTTTGCCTAGTACGACCGGCGTGCGGCCGTATTTATCCCGGGCGGCGAAGATGCCTTTCGGAGTCAGAATAAGCATGGAGAGTGAGCCGTCGATCAGTTCGAGAGCGTATTTGATGCCCTCAATCAGATTGTCTTTCTGGTTAATGATGGCGGCGACGAGTTCTGTTGCATTGATTTCTCCGTTGCCCATTACGAAAAAATGTACATTGTCTTTGAGGATGGTATCGGCAATCTCTTTGATATTGTTGATCTTACCGACTGTTGTGACGGCGAAAGGACCGTGATGTGAGCGCACGAGAATGGGCTGTGCCTCGTAATCGGAAATGCAGCCGATGCCCATAGTTCCGTGCAATTCTTCGAGACATCCGTCAAATTTGGTGCGGAAAGGCGTGTTTTCAATGTTGTGTATTGCTTTATGAAAACCGGTATCTTCTCCGTAAACTGCCATGCCTGCACGTCTGGTGCCGAGATGGGAATGATAGTCTGTTCCGAAAAATAAATCAAATGTACAATTCTCTGTTGACGCAACACCGAAGAATCCGCCCATGAATGTTTTAACCTCCGTTTGTAGATAGCACAGATTAGCTTTGAAGATAGCCGAGGTAATGGAAAAGACGCTTCAGAGCTTTATTCGATGAGGGAAAAAGCTCAAAAACAGGATTAAATTATAGCATGGAAACAATAGGAAACAAGTCAGGAGATTCTGATTCTCTGTTTTGAACATTTTTGAGGATATTTTTGAGAACTGTACAGTTAAAGTTTATGATGCGGCTTCTGTTTCGCTGTAGTCATCTTTCCTCACTGTCTTAACGATCAGCGGATAAATGGCAAAGATCCAGGCAGAAATGATGAAATAGCGGATAAAATTGCCGCTGATGGTATTTCCGAGCAGTTTCTTTCCGACAGTCATGACAAGGAGAAGAACGGCTCCGCCCACAGCAATTCTGATGAGTTTCTGAGAGAGCGTGCCTGTTTCCGGTCTGAAGTTGATATAGTGCTTGTCGATCAGCCAGCCGGCGAAAAATGCCATGGAGCCGCCCGCAATTTTGTAGCCGTCCGCAGCAAGCTCCGGCGTTGTCAATCCTGAGGCGATCAAAGAGTTGAAATAAAGAATCATACCGACACAGACCAGTTCGCCGATGATCATGAAGCACCAGTCCATCAATGGGGAAAAAGTGATATGCCTCATGACGAAGTCAACAGAAAAAATAACAATCAAGGATACAGCGGCACTGGTCAGAACATCTGCCGGCGTGTGACAGCCGAGGTACATTCTTGAAAAGCCTACAAGAACGATGGCAGTTACCGAGATGACAGTGATCCATTTTTTTCTCAGAAAGAGTGCGATTGAGCCATAGGCGCTGACAGCACACTGAGTGTGTCCGCTTGGAAAAGAGTATCCGGTTGCGGCCTTGACCGCTGAATCAACCGGCTTCAGGGTTGGATCGATAATCCAGGGTCTGTCAATTCTGAAGACCAGCTTGAGGATCTGGACCGGAATACATGACAGAAAATAGGAAAAGACGATCCGATAGCCGAATTTTTTGTCCTTGCACCAGAGAATCCAGCCTGCAATGGCAAAGACAATCACTTCCTGGCTTAAATAAGTGCACAGCTGAAAAAATATATTCAGCGCGCCGCAGCGGATATTCTGAAGAATATGTAAAAATTCAATCATGATACCTTCCACCTTTTTAATCTGCAAAAATCTGTTCGATCTGCTAAAACGAGATTATTTTAAGCTCAATCGTGAATATTTTATTATATGGACCATTTTTTGTCATCCGTAATTTTGTTCTGTGTGTCAAAATGAAGATATCAAAGGAATGCTGAGCATGCTCATTAACAGAGTATAGCAAAAGCATCTGCTGGCGGCTTGATTGCCGGACATTAATAGGATATAGCAAAAGCTTCTGCTGCCGGCATGCCAGCCGGACATAAAGAAAACGTGCCGCCGGCACGTTTTCTTTACGTTATGACGAAAAAATGGGAATGCACTCTTTTATGAAGAGAATGCATTCCCTGCGGATTTGCTTATGATATAAGGAAAACGTGTCAGTAATAGTACATCGGTTCACATTCACAGAAAAATAGAATAACGCTACTCGCTGTCGGAGGTGCCGAGGTCATCATAATAAGTAAAGACCTTCTGGCCGGAGGAGGTAACGGTGTCTTCTCCAAAGAGCAGTGCGTAGAAGTCTGTATCTTCAATCTGACGGGACATCAAAAGCTTGTTCTCAACAATATTGTTAATACTCTCAACATAGGAAGAATCATCCGAATATCCGTCATTCGGATAGAATGTTTCTTCGAGAGAACTGTATTTTCCGCGTTCTGTGACCCAGCACAGATTATTCCAGAAGACGAGCGGGTCGGCATCGGAAAAAACGTCACGTCCGGGAAGAAGTCTGGAATCGAACTCGAGCCCGAACAGGTTGCTGAGCGTAGGAAGAATGTCCAGACTGAAGGTTGGAGTGTCAATTTCCGTCCACTTGTCCTTTTCAGTGGTTTCAAGGCAGCCAGACCAGATGATCAGACCGTTGCGGTCCTCATTCCAGGAATAACTGACCTCGGTGCCCATGAGGTCATAGAGATAATTCTGGTCATTTTCCCAGGCTTCTCCGTCACCGAGTCCGTATGGAAAATGATCACCGACAAGACAGATTACCGTATCGTCTGCAATACCGGCCTCCTCAAGTTTAGCAAGCAGATGTTCCATCGCGGTTTCCATCGCCATCTGATAACAGATATAGTATTTTGTCTTTTCTTCGTACTGATCACCGACGACTTCATTTACACGGTCATAATACATGGAGACGTAGGCACTGTCTGCGTCATAGGTGGCATGACCGCTGATTGTCATATAGTAAATACAGAACGGTTCCTTATCAATATAATAATCTACGGTTGCATCAATCATGTCGGCGTCATGGCAGTACTCACAGCCGACAATATCCATAAGACCGGTCTGATCAGCGATGAACTGGCTGAAGCCGAGGTTCGGATGTGTTTCATCTCGCTGATAATACTGGTAATATCCGTTGTGGAATGCGCAGGTCGAATAGTCCAGGCGCTGCATCTGATTGGCCATGGTAAAGTAATTGTTGTGGCCGATCAGACTGATCATAGCCTCATCGCCGTCACGCGGAGCGAGACCCGTCAGAATTGAGACTTCACCGGAGGTCGTGCTGCCTCCCCATTCGGGCTGATAATAATCAGAGAAATAAAAACCGTTGTGGGAGAGTCTCCAGAGGGCAGGAGTGAGTTCTTCACTGATAAATGCGTTTGTGTAGGACTCTGCGGTGACCATGATGAGGTTTTTGCCTTCGAACAGCCCGGTGTATTCATTTTTATTTGAAGCAGTCTGTGACGAAATATAATCACACAGGGACTGAACCGTTGAAGAGCCGTCATAAGCGACTGCTTCGAGATCAAGGTCCATGATATTGTCTCCGGTAATGACGGTTTCTTCAGCCGCAGTCTCCTCCACAGATGAATTGCTGTCAGTATATTCCGCAGAGGTGCCGTCCTCATTTAAATGATTCATATCGGCGACCGCAGCGGCGTTCATGTCGGCAGATTTAACGGTGCTTTCCGTATGAAAGGTGTTATTGTTATTGCCAAACAGGTCGTAGATCAAGCTGAGCCGGGTGGAGGTGATCAATCCGAAATAACGTGTTGCGGTGTTGTAATCGAACTGGGCACCGTAGACAGCCGAATTGCTGCCGTTCTTCACAATGAAGGAACCTGCTGCCGTAAGGATGACTGAGCAGGCAAGCGCTGCGGCAAACTGAGGAACCCGTTCTTTTTTCATTGAAATCCAGGACTTTCCGAAGCGCAGAAAGACAAGGACGGGGAGCAGAAAGAGCAGAATCTTCGGAATACCGAAGAGAATGCTTCGAATCAGTTGTCCTCCGTAGTTTCCGGCGACATTTCCGGCTCCGGAGAGGAGGTTGCTGAGTTTCATATACGTTGTATAGACACTCTTTACGATGCTTTCTGCCGCAAAGAAGATTGCCGAAAACCAGAGAATAATCTCGGCAATCAGACGGTTGACCTTCGGCTTAAACGGCATTGTGATAAATGTACAGAAAGCCGAAATACCGAGAATAAAGATCAGCAGGCTGATCGGGTGAGAGAAGAGATCGTTGCCGTTGACAATCCGAAGCACGATCTCGTCATAGAGAAAGATGACCGGAAAGAAAAGAAAGCGGCTGATCGAACGGGTCTTAGCGGAAGCATTTTCAGGTCTCCGGACAAAAACGGAAGAGAGAACATTTCCGGAGGAAGCCGAAGATTTGCGGCTCCGGGAAACTGTACGGACGTTTCTTTTGTCGGCAGAGGATCTGCGGCTGTCATTTGCAGAGAAATCTCTTCTCCCGGAAGAACCGGGACGCTTGTTTGCGGAGCCGGACGCAGATCTTTTCATGACCGGAGAGGAATTTCTTCTGCCGGAAGCTGAACGTCTGTCAACTGAGGTGCTTCCGTCGACAGAAGCGGAATTATGGCTGGCGGCAGCGAAGTTTCCTTTGTCTGAAGAAAAACGGCGATCGGCCTGTCCTTCATGACTGCGGCGAGAATGTTTTTCACTGTTAGGTGAAGCCGGCCTGCGTGAATGAGGGCGTGCCTGACGAGTTTTAGTTTCGGAAGAGAACCTGTGGGAAGCCGATTCGCGGGTATTGGAAGCGCCTTCGGAAAATGAATCGGGGTCTTCGTCCCGGAAATCATCCGTGATACCTGTCCGGGATCCCATACCGGAGATAGAGGGCCATTTTTCGGGAAAATTGTATTTATTGCTTTCATCCATGATAATATCTTCTTTATAAGTGTTTTATTAGCATCATAAAGTAAAAACTTTTCTGCGGCAATCTGAATTTTACAAAGATTTCAAAAGGATGTTTAAAAACCGGCAAATATTTCCGCCGCCGGGATTGCAGCAAAGACCTGTTTATTATAGAAGGCAAATACAGATAAAAAAATAAAATTATTGTGTTTTTTGTGTGTTTTGCTAACATATGACTGATATTGCCGAAATAAAGGAAAAATCAGAAAATGAAGAATCAGAAGGAAGAGCGTTTTTCAAGGGGTCCAATCTTTGGAACGATGATTGCAATGGGCGTTCCGACGTTTGTCGCTTCGATGGTCAATCTTCTCTATAATATCGTAGACCGCATTTTTATAGGACACATAGAAAATTATGGGGCGGAGGCTCTTACCGGTGTCGGGGTCACATTTCCGGTCATCATGGTCGTCACGGCTTTTTCCAATCTGGTCGGTGCCGGAGGTGCCCCGATTGCGGGAATTGCGCTTGGCAGAGGGAACAGAGCCCGGTCTGAGCAGATTCTGGGAAATGGATTTGCCATGCTGCTCACAATCTCAGTGATTCTGACTGTTGTTTTTCAGATCATTAAAAAGCCGTTTTTATATATGTTCGGAGCCAGTGAAACGACATATGCGTACGGCGAAAAATATCTGACAATTTATCTTTGCGGGACGATATTTGTCATGTTTTCCGCAGGATTGAATACTTTTATCACGATGCAGGGGGCAGCGGTTACGGCGATGTTCTCCGTTCTGATCGGTGCGGTTATGAATTTAATTTTGGATCCTGTACTGATCTTTGGCTGCAGACTTGGAGTAAGAGGCGCCGCGCTTGCAACAGTTCTGTCGCAGGCTTCTAGCGCGGCATGGGTATTGTCTTATCTGATATCGAAAAAAGCAGCCGTTCGATTAAAGAAAAATAAAGTAAAGCTCGAAAAAGAAATTGTAAAACAGATCGCATCGCTGGGTGTATCTCCCTTTATTATGGCGGTGACCGAGAGTCTGATCACAGTTGTTCTGAACAGCGGGGCGCAAAAATACGGGAATGATCTTTATGTAGGTTCGATCACAATCCTGCAGAGTGTGGTTCAGATGATCTGTACGCCGATGAATGGATTCGCGAATGGCGTGCAGTCAGTGATCAGTTATAACTACGGTGCCGGAAACAGAGAGAGAGTTAAAAAATTCTGTGCCGCTCTGATCGGCCTTTCAGTAGTAATGACGCTGTCAATAGCATCGGTATGTATGATGCTTCCGGCGAACATTGCGGGTTTATTTACTGAAAATGAAGAACTGATAAGCCTGTGTGCCGGATTTATGCCGATCTTTATTGGAGGCATGGGGGCTTTTGGACTTCAATGCGGTTCTCAGAGTTGTTTTATGGCGCTTGGACGTGTAAAAGAGTCTTTCTTTTTTGCCATCCTGAGGAAAGTGATTTTGCTGACACCGCTAGCGATTCTGCTGCCTGCAGTGATGAATTCGGTTTCGGGTATTTACTGGGCGGAACCGATCAGTGATACCGTTTCTGGGGTATTATGCGGAACCGTGTTTTTATTAACGATCAGGAAAGTGCTCGGAAGAAGTGAGAGAAAGCCGGGATGATTTGAAAATAGAACGCAGCGTAATCTTTTCACATTAAAAACACCAAAGTAACTGCGGTCGGCAGCCTATTAGTGATGAACCAAAAGACCGGGCGCGAAGGCACCCAGTTATGCTGGGCGAACGGGAAAACGTGTCACTTGCACGTTTTCGTATGTTATAACAAACCAAAAAAGCAGATGCGTAAAGCATCTGCTAAGAAAGCGGATGATGGGAATCGAACCCACCTTTCATGCTTGGGAAGCACGTGTTCTACCGATGAACTACACCCGCAAAAATAATTTAACTTCTGCAAATTATACAACGCCTATTTGAAATCGTCAATAAAAGAATTTGAAACGGGCATGGCTAAAAACGTTCTGCTTTTATGAGAATGCCGGGAGCTATTTTATCAGAGCTGGATTTACATGAATCAGAGTGATTTTCGGCCTGCAGGCAGAGTTGAAGCTGCAGGAAAAAGGAGTGCTAATGAAAAGAGAAATTATAGAAAATGCAATTCATCTGAGAAAGATGCTTCATGCGATACCGGAAACGGCATTTTCAGAAAAAAAGACGAAAAAAATGTTGATAGATAGTTTGAAACGTCTTGATGGAATAGAGATTCATGACTGCGGAGAGTGGTTCTATGCAGTTTACATGGGTAGTTCGGAAGCACCTATGATAGCATTTCGTGCAGATATGGACGCAGTCGCGGGAGAGGATGGGCTGCCGGGGCATTTCTGCGGTCATGATGGACACGCGGCAGTTCTGGCAGCATTTGCGGAATACCTGTCTGAATGGAGACCCGAGCGAAGCGTCTGTATGATTTTTCAGCCTGCAGAAGAAATCGGAAAAGGAGCACTTCTGTGCAGAGAAGTGTTAAAAAAATATGAGATATCAGAGATTTACGGATTTCATAATATACCCGGGTATCCGGTCGATACAGTGGTTTTATGCCCCGGAACATTTGCTTGCGCATCAACCGGTATGGAGATTACAGTTGTCGGCTCACCATCGCACGCAGCGTATCCCGAGGACGGAAAAAATCCGGCGGATGTGATCGCGGAATTGATTATGGAGTGTGAAAGCCTGAAAAAAGGCGGAAGGCAGAAAAGCGGCAGAGTCGGTAAGAAGGAAACCGAAGATTGTGAGCCTGAGGCGGAAAATGTAAGAAATGGGGAGCAGAAAAATAAGAGATATGAGGGCCTGACTTTAGTGACGGTAATAGGAGCTGAAATAGGAAGTGATGCATACGGGGTGTCTGCTTCAAAAGGTGTTTTGAGACTGACAGTCAGAGGTGAATATGGACATGAATTCAGAGAACTTGTGCATACAGTATCAGCGAAAGCCGAAAAGTTGTCCGCTGTACAGGGAATGAATTGTTATGTAAGGCTGATAGATGAATTTCCGGCAACCGAAAACACGGCCGCGAATGTGATGCGGGTAGAAAACGCAGCTGAACGGGCTGGTCTTGCTGTTTTATACAGATCGGAGCCATTTCGCTGGTCTGAAGATTTCGGCTATTATCTGCAGGAACTACCCGGAGCATATTTCGGAGTTGGGGCAGGGGAAAAACATTCGCAGCTTCATACACGAAACTACGAATTCCCGGATGAGATCATGGAAGGCGTTCTGAAGCTTTATGAGCAGCTTGTGGTGAGATAACAGGCATACTATAATGAAGTCTCAAACCGCTAATAAATTAGGAAAATCTATTCAAAGATCCGGCTTCGATAAGGGGCGCAAAAATTACAAAAAATTCGTTGACAAGGGTTGGACGCTCGGCTATAATAATCAACGTGCTGTGAACGAAAGCACAAGCAAAGGCTTCCTGGTGAAACCTTTGGTGACTGGCGTATCGGCTTGGAGAAGTACTCAAGTGGCCGAAGAGGCGCCCCTGCTAAGGGTGTAGATCGGGAAACCGATGCGGGGGTTCAAATCCCCCCTTCTCCGTTCTTCAAAATGGAAGTTCGGATTTCTGAAAATGAAACACGAAAAGAAATTTTGAAAATAATAAATTTGGTATTGACAGCATGGTGCAGAGGTGCTAATATATCAAATGCGCCGCGAAAGAAAAGCGGCGAAAGAACATTGATAACTGAACAGTGAAACACATACAAAACTCGAAAATTCT
>R11__coassemble_827_pt1 | contig 18933 bp, 11 predicted proteins | sample R11__metabat2_low_PE_006 | metagenome-assembled genome bin R11 | reverse complement strand
GACAATCTGAGCGGAGAGGACAGGATCGACCGCGTCGCGGAAATGAGCGGAGAGTAGATGGAGAACTGGTACGATGAGACGTACCAGATGCTGCTGCTCAGAATTCTTCAGTTTGAAAATAAAGAGCGTATCGAGCGTGTCGATGAACTGGCGGCTGAGTGCGGTTCTGCGGTGGCTTCTATTTCGGAGGAAGAGATGACCAGGATCCTGAACGGAGATTTTGACGAAGAAGAGGAGCCGCTTCAGAAAACCGCTTCAAAAACAGAATCGGAGACGCCTCCTGTTCCGGCCGCACCTGTTCAGCCGAAGAAAAGCTCGGCCAAAGGGTATGTGATTGCCCTGATCATTGCCGACATTCTTTTTGTCCTGTTTATTCTGGTCTATCTGTTTGTTATAAAAGGCATTTAAAAGATCTTCCTCAACGGAATGGCCTTTCATATGAATGAGAAAGACTTTTTTTAAAGGAGTCAGATATAAATCTTGAAAGCTATCGGTTCTGAAAAATATCGCTGCGCTTATCAGGCTTTTTTCCTGAATTTGATTGGGGCAGCGATTGCCTTCGGCATCTTCGTCATTGCAAACGGCGGTATTTTTGCTGTCGCGGGTGATTTCAATGTGCAGCAGATTCCTTTTGCGATGTACGCAAATGATGCTATTAAGTCGGGAAATGTTGTCTGGGACTGGTCACTTGACCTTGGTTCCAACTTTATCGGCGGCATGATGTTTTATGTGCTCGGAAATCCTTCCTTCTGGATTTCCCTGCTATTTCCGTCTCAATGGTTTATCTATATTGTTGCGTGGCTTTACGTGCTGAAATATGCCTTCGCCGGGCTCACGGCTTATCTCTGGATCAGCCGTTTTCTGAAGAATCCGAGAAATGCGGTTGCCGCATCGATGCTCTACGCATTTTCGGGCTTTATGCATGAGGATCTTCTGTTTTACCATTTTCACGATGTGGCCGCACTGTTCCCGCTTCTCCTCATCACGCTTGACATGCTGATGGAGGAAAAAAAACACGGGCCTTTTATCTTTGCGGTTACGCTGAATGTGCTGGTCAACTATTTTTTCTTCCCCGGAGAATTTATCTTTCTGGCAGCCTATTTCCTGCTGCGATTTGTCTGGAATGACGGCAGGAAGACCTGGAAAATGTTTCCGACGGTTCTGCTGGAAGGTATACTCGGCGGACTCATCGGCTGTGTGCTGCTTTTGCCGGCAGCGCTGTTTACCCTTCAGAACCCAAGGGTGAAATTTGACTACGTCGGCAGCAATTCACTTGTTTTCGGGGCAGAGAGATATCTGTTTATATTGAAAGCACTCATTTTCCCGGGTGAAGTGATGTCGGACCAGAGTGCTGTGAGCTCGAAGAATTATTCATCCTGCGCGGCTTATCTGCCAATGACCGGTCTGGTGCTGGTTATTGCTTTTTTGATTCTGGAAAAGGGCAGGCGCAGATGGGTTAAACGGATGCTTCTTTTCTGTCTTGTGTGTGCGGTTGTTCCTATTTTTAATGCTGCCTATTCTATGTTTGCGGGACTGTATCACAGATGGTACTATATGCCGATTCTGCTTTTCGCACTCGCAAGCGGTATTGTACTTGACCGGATCGATACAGAGAAGGAAGTGTTCGAATCTCCGACCGATTCCGAAACAGCTGTGAGGCGCGGAATGGTCATCTGGAGTCTTGTGACTGCCGGCTTTATTGCCTTTCTGGCGTTTGTACCCTGGAGTTCAAGCGGGGAAAGTAAAATCTATCGCACAGATCTCTTTATTGCCTGGTCCTGCGTGGCTGTTTCCGGCACGATCTTTACCTGGCTGATTCTGACGCAGTTCCGGAAATACCGCAGATATGCTTTTACTGCCGGTGTTTTTCTGTATGGTGTCGGTACGCTGATTGCGACCATACGGCTCTATAATGTTGCGAACGGAGAGGATGCTGTTCATCTGCTTGACCGAATCGAAACTTCGGAAGACTTCATTGATCCGGCACCGAGCTACCGCTATAATAACCGCGATAATCCGGAGACACTGACTCACGGTTATTCCGCAAATGCTAATTTCTGCAGTACGGTTTCAGGGTCCATTTTCAGATTTTATACGAGTCTCGGACTGACAAGAGATGTCAAATCCCCGGATCCCCCGACAGGGCTTGAATATCTGATTTCGGCGAAGTATACCTACAGCAAGGGCAGCACGCTGGATGATGCAGGTACACTTGTGCAAACTGTCGAGGGCGAGTATTACACTTATTATATTTATGAAAATGAGGATATTGCGCCGATCGGCTTCACCTATGACACTTATATGACCGAGTCGGAATTTGAAAATACAGGCGAATCGGACCGTGCGATTCTGATGCTGAAGACACTCGTGATACCGGATGAAAAAGAGGCGGAGGTAAGCGGTGTACTAAGGCATTACAGCGCGGCAGAGGACGGGGCCGCCACAGAGGAGGAACTGGCAGAGATCAGCCGGGATCATCTCGCCGAAGCTTCTTACGATGCAGTGAGAACGACCTCTTCTTATGAGGTGAGCATTACAGCTGATGCAGAGAAGTATGTCTTTTTTTCAATTCCGAATGATACGGGCTGGCGGGCTGAGGTTAACGGCGAAGAGGCGGAGATCATTGACATCAATGGTTTTATGGCCGTGAAAATACCGGCAGGGGAAAGCCGTGTCGGACTCTATTATACCGTTCCGGGCTTATCGGCGGGAGCTGTACTTACCCTGATCGGCCTTATAGCGAGCATCATTTATATCGTGGTTTGCGCGAAGCTTTCAGGCAGACGCGATCAGACTGAAAGAACATGCAGGAGGCAGCAGATTGTTTAAGAACAAAAAATTACAGCTTCAGGAGGAGATGGTTCTCGGTGTCGCGGCAATCGGTTTTATGCTGGCCGTTTATCTTATAAGCCGGGCAGAGGAACATTTTTCAAAATGATGCGGACAAACGAAGACTAGTTTTTTGTGGAAACAAATTAACATTGAGCTGGAGAAAATGATTTATGATTGAAGCCATTAATGTCACTTATCGTGTCGGGAAAAAAGCACTTTTTGAGGACGTCAATATTAAATTCACGCCGGGAAACTGTTATGGTCTGATCGGAGCCAACGGAGCAGGGAAGTCAACGTTTTTAAAGATTCTTGCCGGTCAGCTTGAGACAACCAATGGAAATATTGTTCTGACGCCGGGGGAGCGCATTTCATTCCTTGAGCAGGACCATTTTAAATATGATGACTATGACGTCCTTGATACGGTAATTCTCGGCAACCGTCGGCTTTATGAGATTATGAAGGAGAAGGAAGCCATCTACCTGAAAGAAGATTTCACGGATGAGGATGGAATCCGTGCCTCTGAGCTTGAAGGTGAGTTCGCGGAGATGAACGGCTGGGAGGCGGAATCCGATGCGGAGTCGCTGCTGAACGGTCTCGGTATTGACGGCGAATTCCATCACAGGAGAATGGGATCCCTTGATGGCCCGGTGAAGGTCAAGGTTCTGCTTGCGCAGGCACTGTTCGGAAATCCGGATATCCTGCTGCTCGATGAACCGACCAATCACCTTGATCTCGACGCGATCGACTGGCTGGAAGAATTTCTCATCGGTTTTAACAACACGGTTATCGTGGTATCGCATGATCGCTATTTCCTTAACAAGGTGTGTACTCAGACAGCGGATATTGATTACGGGAAAATCAGACTTTTTGCGGGAAATTATGATTTCTGGTTTGAATCGAGCCAGCTGCTCGTGAAGCAGATGAAGGAACAGAACCGTAAGAAAGAGGAGCAGATCAGGGAACTTAAGGAATTTATTGCACGCTTCTCCGCAAACGCCTCAAAATCCAAGCAGGCGACGTCCAGAAAGAAAGCCCTTGAAAAAATCGAACTCGGCACTATGGTTCCGTCCAGCAGGAAATATCCTTACATTGATTTCCGGCCGAATCGTGAGATCGGAAATGATGTTCTCTTTGTTGAACACCTTTCTAAGACCATAGACGGTGAGGTGATTTTCAAAGATCTGACCTTCAGTATTAACCGCACGGATAAGATTGCTTTTGTCGGCGGAAATGAACGCGCTAAGACAACCTTTTTTGAAATTATTTCGGGAAGAATGGAGCCGGACGAGGGCTTTTACAAGTGGGGAATTACAACCTCTCAGGCCTATTTCCCGAAAGACTATAATGACGAGTTTGACAATGATCTTACGATTGCGGACTGGCTGACACAGTATTCGGAAAATAAAGATACGACCTATGTCCGCAGCTTCCTCGGCCGCATGCTGTTTGCGGGAGAAGACGGCATCAAGCGTGTGCGTGTCCTCTCCGGAGGCGAGAAGGTCCGCTGCCTGCTTTCAAAGATGATGATCTCCGGAGCCAACGTCCTGATTTTTGATGAGCCGACCAACCACCTTGATATGGAGGCGATCACGGCCCTCAATACCGGAATGACGAAATTCCCGGGTGTCGTGCTTTTTACTACCCGTGATCATCAGATCGTTGAGACTACCGCGAACCGCATTATGGAATTCCTTCCTGACGGCACACTGATTGATAAGGTCGGAACGTATGATGAGTATCTGGCGAGTGATGCAATGGCGAAGAAACGCCAGGTCTATATCGCTGAAGACAATTCCGAGGACAACAACTGATGTCTGCTCATAGCCCGATTTTCCGATTTGGAACGGCAAACAGCGATATCTTGTGGTAAAAGACAGATTTTTAAACTAAATTCTGTATTTTTCGAGCAACAATCATTTCATTCGTGGACAGTTGAAAAAGGACGTGCTATACTTTTTCCAGAGTGTGGAAAAGTATTAACATGATTCTTTTTCATAGATAAGAGTACAAGGAGGAATTTCAAATCATGGCGAAAAGAAAAATGAAAACCATGGACGGAAACGAAGCAGCGGCTCATGCATCGTATGCATTTACCGAAGTCGCGACAATCTTTCCGATTACACCGTCATCTGTCATGCCGGAGCATGTAGATGAATGGGCAACAGCCGGCCGCAAGAACATCTTCGGTCAGGAGGTTCAGGTTACAGAGCTTCAGTCTGAAGCCGGTGCGGCAGGTGCTTATCACGGCTCTCTTGCAGCAGGCGCTCTGACAACAACATTCACGGCTTCCCAGGGTCTTCTTCTGATGATCCCGAACATCTACAAAGTTGCCGGTGAGCAGCTTCCGGGTGTCTTTGACGTATCCGCCCGTGCTCTTGCGAGCCATGCGCTCAGCATTTTCGGTGATCATTCCGACATTTATGCATGTCGTCAGACAGGTGCCTGCATGCTCTGCGAGTCTTCCGTTCAGGAAGTCATGGATCTGACTCCGGTCGCACATCTTGCAGCCATGAAGGGCAGCCTGCCGTTCATCAACTTCTTCGATGGATTCCGTACATCTCACGAAATTCAGAAGATTGAGACATGGGATTATGAAGACCTTGCTGACATGGTCGATTATGAAGCAGTCCAGAAATTCCGTGACCGTGCTCTCAATCCGAATCATCCGTGCGAAATGGGCTCTGCGCAGAACCCGGATATCTTCTTCCAGGCCCGCGAAGCTTCCAACCCGACCTACAACGCTATGCCGGCGATTGTCCAGGAATATATGGACAAGGTCAATGAGAAGCTCGGAACAAACTACAGCCTGTTTAATTACTATGGCGATCCGGATGCCGAGAGTGTCATCATTGCTATGGGTTCCGCTACTGAGACCATCGAAGAGACGATCGATTATCTTCGTGAAAAGGAAGGTGCCAAGGTTGGTGTCGTAAAGGTCCGCCTGTATCGTCCGTTCTGCAAAGAAGCTCTCGTAAACGCTATCCCGGATACAGTTAAGGTCATCAATGTCCTCGACAGAACAAAAGAACCGGGCTCCATGGGTGAGCCGCTGTTCCTTGATGTCGTTGCTGCTCTCCGCGGAACAAAATTTGAAAATGTCAAGATCAACGGCGGACGCTACGGTCTTGGTTCCAAGGATACAGCACCGGCCCAGATCAAGGCTGTTTTCGAAAACACTGAGAAGAGCACTTTCACGATCGGTATCAACGATGACGTGACAAATCTTTCTCTTGAGATCGGTGAACCGCTGATTTGCACTCCGGACGGCACAATCAACTGCAAGTTCTGGGGTATCGGCGCTGACGGTACTGTCGGTGCGAACAAGAACTCCATCAAGATCATCGGCGACAACACCGATATGTATGCTCAGGCATACTTTGATTATGACTCCAAGAAGTCCGGCGGTGTTACGATGTCACACCTTCGCTTCGGCAAGGATCCGATCAAGTCGACGTATCTTATCCGCAAGGCAAACTTTGTTGCCTGCCATAATCCGTCCTATGTGACAAAGTTCAACATGGTTCAGGAAGTTGTCGATGGCGGCACATTCCTTCTCAACTGCCCGTGGGCTGACGATGAGATCGGCTCCCATCTTCCGGGACAGATGAAGAAGTATATTGCTGATCACAATATCAAGTTCTATGTCATTGATGGCGTTAAGATCGGTATCGCTACAGGTATGGGCGCTACACGTATCAACACGATCCTTCAGTCCGCTTTCTTCAAGCTGGCTAAGATCATTCCGGAAGAAAATGCGATCCAGCTGATGAAGGATGCTGCTCAGAAGACATATGGCCGTAAGGGTCAGGATGTTGTCGAAAAGAACTGGGCTGCGATCGAAGAAGGTGCTAAGCAGATCCGTGAGTTCAAAGTTCCGGAAGACTGGAAGAACTGCGAAGATGAAGGCCTTGAATTCAAGAAACATGAAGGTGAAGGCGCTGTCATCAATTTCGTCAACAACATTCAGAATGCTGTTTCCGCACAGGAAGGCAATAACCTCCCGGTTTCCGCATTTGCTGATTATGTTGATGGTTCCACACCGAGCGGCACGGCTGCTTACGAGAAGCGCGGCATCGCAGTCATGGTTCCGAGCTGGGATCCGTCCAAGTGTATCCAGTGCGTAAGATGCTCATATGTCTGCCCGCACGGCTGCATTCGTCCGTTCGCACTGACAGAAGAAGAAGCAGCTCAGCTTCCGGCCGGTACAGAGACCATGCCGCTGATGCAGTTTGCCGACAAGAAGTTCATCATCGCAACTTCTGCTCTCGACTGCACAGGCTGCGGTTCCTGCTCCAATGTCTGCCCGGGCAAGAAGAACAAAGAGACCGGCGAAGTTGAAAAGGCCATCAAGATGGTTCCGCTTGCAGTCGGCGCTCCGGTTTCTCAGCCTGTCTTTGACATCTGTGTCAAGACTCCGGAGAAGCAGGATGTTATCGATAAGTATAAGATCGCTACCGTAAAGGGCAGCCAGTTCAAGCAGCCTCTGCTTGAGTTCTCAGGTGCCTGCCCGGGCTGCGGCGAGACTCCGTATGCAAAGCTCGTCACACAGCTCTTCGGCTCCAGAATGTATATTGCCAATGCGACAGGCTGCTCCTCTATCTGGGGCAACAGCTCACCGTCCACACCGTACACCACCAATCCGGCAGGTCAGGGACCGGCATGGGGCAACTCTCTCTTTGAAGATGCTGCTGAGTACGGCTATGGTATGGAACTTGCACAGAAAGCAATCCGTACAGGTCTGAAGGCAAGCGCTGAGAATATTGTCAAGGCGGGCGGCGCTGCAGCTGAGGCAGCTCAGAAATATCTCGACACCTTCAAGAACGGCGCCCTGAATGCGGCTGCAGCTGATGCTCTTGTAGCAGCTCTTGCAGGTGACGAAAGCGCCGATGCGAAGGCAATTGTTTCCAAGAAAGACTTTCTTGCCAAGAAGAGCCAGTGGATCTTCGGCGGCGACGGCTGGGCTTATGATATCGGCTACGGCGGACTTGATCATGTTCTTGCCTCCGGCCATGATATCAATGTCATGGTCTTCGATACAGAAGTTTATTCCAACACAGGCGGACAGTCTTCCAAGTCTACACCGACCGGCGCTGTTGCTCAGTTTGCGGCAGCCGGCAAGGAGACAAAGAAGAAAGATCTCGCCGGCATGGCAATGACATACGGTTATGTCTATGTTGCGCAGATTGCAATCGGCGCTGACTACAACCAGGCAGTTAAGGCTATCGCTGAAGCTGAAGCTTATGACGGCCCGTCACTCATCATTGCTTACGCGCCGTGTATCAACCATGGTATCCGCAAGGGTATGGGCAAGTCCATTACAGAGGAAGAGCTTGCTGTTAAGGCCGGATACTGGTTCAACTTCCGCTTCAATCCGGAACTCAAGGCTGCCGGAAAAGATGCTTTCATCCTTGATTCTAAGGAACCGACAGGCTCTTATCAGGAATTCATCATGGGTGAAGTTCGTTACAGCTCCCTCAAGGGTGCTAATCCGGAACGCGCCGCAAGACTTTTCGCGAAGTCTGAAGCTGAAGCGAAGGAGAGATATGAGAACCTTGTCAAGCTCATTGAGTATTACAAGGCTAAATAATCAAGGTTTTTCGTTATTCATTACGGAGGCTGCGTACTGTTGTGCGCGGCCTCTTTTTCGGTATGTTATGATGAATAAAAGATGATATACGGACAGTCATTCTTTCGAAATGTATTCGTTTTCCGTATGTTGTGACGGATCAAAGGTGCAGTCGGAGGCAGTTCCTTTTGCCGGGAAAGTTTAACCGTTGTAAGAAGGGCAGGGTTTGTGGTAAGATATCCCAGTAACAGCCGTCCTTGCAGTCTTCCGGGGGGATCTGTTTCCTATGCAGGAATGATACGGCACAGTTTACCGGAAAGCTTCGGACAGTCAGGTGCGATTAAGCAGGGCAGAGGAACATACATTTGACATATCTTTTATTTCTCTTTTTTATGTTTTTTGTGCCGCTCGTGATAGGGCGGCTTTTTGTCGTACCCGGAGATTCAAAGTCTTACAGCGCAATCGCGGTGTGGTGCTGCGGTTTTGCCGGCCTGCTTGCCGTCATCTATTTTCCGGCCCTGATCGGCATTTATTGCGGCTGGACGCTGACAGAACTTGTTCTCATCTGGCTGGAAGGTCTCTGCTTCCTGATGATAATTTCGGTTTTAAGATTTCTGAAAAGCGGAAGAAGAGGACCTGAAGGAACATGCATTCATCTCAAACAGAGCTTGAAAGCTCAAATTGAGCGGTTAATCGTGTTCTTCAGGAACCTTACCTGGACAGAGATCTGTGCCTTTCTGCTTCCGGCCATCCATGCAGGCGTAACCTTTTTTCGGATGCACGTTGATGATGACGATGTGGCATATATCGGGGCGGTAACAACGTCGATTGATACCAATACGCTCATGTATTATGATGCGGTCAATGGTGACAGGATTACAGACCTGACAGTCAACGAGATGAATCGCCTTGTGACGTCACCGCAGTTTGCGTTTTATGCGGCACTGTCAAAGCTTACACATGTACGCCCAGCTGTTCTCTGTCATACCCTGATGCCGCCTGTGCTGACGCTGCTCTTTTTTGCCTGTTTCCTGCTGGTCGGAAACGAGCTCTTTGGAGGAGACCGCAAAAAAACAGGTCTTTTTACGGTGCTGACATTTTTGATCTGCATGAGTTCATATTTCTCTGTTTATACAGCCGGGACTTTTATCATGATACGAAGCTGGCAGGGAAAAGCCCAGATTATAGGCCTTATCATTCCGCTTGTGCTGTACCTGTATCTGCGAATATTAGGCAGAAGAAAAATTGAACCGGCCGACGGCGTTCTGCACGCTGTTCTGCTGACGGCGGCGTGCCTGCTGACCTCGATGGGCTGCGTCTTTGTCCTTGGGGAATCACTTCTGCTTTTGATCATTGCTCTGATTTTGCTGAGAGATCTTAAGCTGCTCAGGAATCTGCTGCCGGCTTATCTGACGCCTGCGATCATGCTCGTACTTTACTTCAAGTTGGGATAAATTGATATGGATGTATATATCAACATTATAACAAGGGCAATCAGCCGGATCTATCCTACCGGATTTTACCTGTATTACACCCTTGCGGCAATTTCGTTTATTTTCCTTAAAAAGAAGCTCGGCATAAAAGAAAAAATGCTCGGCACCTATTCAATGCTGGCATTTGCTGCCATCATCTGTCCGTGGTTCTGCGCTTTAATCTGGAGATTTCTCCGCTATGGCTTTGTATACTGGCGGCTGCTCTGGGTTGTGCCTTATGCAATCCTGATCGCTTTTGCCTGCACCGAACTTATCTTTTCATCGGAAAAGAAAAGCTTCAGAACGCTGACCGCGGCGCTGCTTACGGCAGCGCTGATTATGGGCGGCACGAATGTCTATACAGCAGGCAATTTTGAGAATGCTGAGAACAGCGAAAAGCTGCCGCAGATCACCCTTACGACCATGGCGGTCATTAATCAGAATGCTGCGGAGACGGGAAACAGCTATAAAAGGGTGGCGGCACCGGTTGACATCCTCTGCGAAATTCGTCAGTGCGATGCCACAATTCTTCAGTACGGCAGCCGCGAGATGGAACCTCAGAGCAGAAATGAATACAAATTCGAAGGGTATTACTATAAATTGATGGACGGGCTGATCAAAGATTACCGCAACTGGATCATCAAGATCATGAAATGCTATGAGATCAATTACATTGTATTCCCGACATCCTATGAATTGAGCGATCACATGGAAGAGGGCGGTGCAGAACAGATCTACAGTGACGGCGAGTGGGAGATCTGGTACATGCCGAAGATACGCAATACAAAGCATGCCGGGGAGTATGTATGGCTCAGTGAATAAAGAACCCGGTCATGAAATACTGAATAACCAAAGAACCTGCTGCCGGCAGTTCCTTTGGTATATTTAAGTCAAACAAAAGATCAGTCCGGCCGGATAGCAGGATAGTAAAAGGAGTTCAGATCGATGCAGCAGTTTGATATCAGTAAAATAGAGGCACTCAGTGCCTACGAGGTCGTCAGATCAGAGGATCTGCCGGATATTCATGCCGAGGGGATTTTTCTGCGGCACAGAAGAAGCGGTGCCAGGCTTGCACTGATTCCCTGTGATGACAGCAATAAAGTCTTTAATATCGGCTTTCGCACACCGCCTTCCGATTCAACGGGAGTAGCGCACATCATTGAGCATACAGTGCTCTGTGGTTCCAGGGAGTTTCCTCTCAAGGATCCGTTTGTGGAACTGATGAAGGGCTCTCTCAATACATTTTTAAATGCGATGACCTACCCGGACAAGACGATTTATCCGGTGGCCAGCACAAATGATGCAGATTTCCGGAATCTCATGCATGTCTATCTGGATGCGGTTTTTTATCCGAATATTTACCGTGATGAGCGCATTTTCAAACAGGAAGGCTGGCATTATGAACTGACTTCCGCCGATGAGCCTGTTATATACAACGGAGTCGTCTACAATGAGATGAAGGGGGCTTTTTCAGCTCCTGAATCGATTCTGGAGAGGGAGACGATGAATCTTCTGTTTCCTGATACCCCATACGGTGTCGAGTCGGGAGGAGACCCCGAGTGTATTCCGGAGCTTACGTATGAGGCTTATCTTGATTTTCACCGGCGCTACTATCATCCGTCCAACAGCTACATTTATCTCTACGGCGACCTGGATATGGCAGACGCACTGAATTTCATTGACACACACTATTTAAGGCATTTTGAAAAAATAAAGGTCGATTCTTCAATTCCAATCCAGAAGCCGTTTGCAGAGCCGAAAACCTGTGTGAAGGAATATCCTGTCTCCGACGAGGAAGCAGGGACAGCCGGCGATTTTTTGTCTTACAGTATCGTGACGGGAAACCCTCTCGATATGAAGGAAATGATTGCGTTCGGCGTGCTTGATTATGCGCTGTTTTCCTCTCCGGGTGCGCCTGTGAAGCGTGCTCTTCTTGATGCGGAGATCGGAAAAGATGTTAACGGTGAATTTAATGACGGTACGCTGCAGCCTTATTTTTCAGTGATTGTCAGAGATGCTGCGGAAGAAGATGCAGAGCGTTTTGTACAGGTAATCCGGGACACCCTGAAGAAGCAGGCGGACACCGGCATTGACCGACACGCACTGAATGCCGCACTTAATTCTTCGGAGTTTCAGTTCCGCGAGGCGGATTATTCTCATTATCCGAAGGGACTTATTTATGGGCTTGATATGCTCGATACATGGCTGTATGACGAAGACAGACCCTTTGATGCCCTTCAGCTGCTTCCGATTTACAGAGAACTTCATGAGGCAATTGACGAGGGTTATTTTGAGCAGCTTGTAAAGACAAAGCTGCTTGAAAATCCGCACACTGGCCTCATGATTCTCCGCCCGAAGTGCGGGCTGGCGCAGGAGATTGAAGCACGCGCGGAAAAAGAGCTTTCCGTCTATAAAGCTTCACTTGGTGAAGGGGAGCTCGCTGAACTGATTCGGCGGACGGCGGACCTGAAAGCCTGGCAGGAAGAGCCGGAGAAGCCCGAACATATTGCACTTCTTCCGGTGCTTCGCCGAAGTGAAATTCGAAAAGAGAGCATCAGAAGTTCTAATGTTGAGGAAATCTGTGTGCTTCAAAGAGAGGATGGGACGGAAGATCAGGTTCGGATATTATGGCATGATGCCGGAACCAATGGGTTTGCCTACCTTGAGGCCCTTTATGATGTAAAATGTGTCCCGGAGAAGGATATCCCGTATCTCTCAATCCTCAACTCAGCACTTTTTGCCGTTGATACCAAAAAGCATACATACTCGGATTTCAACAATCTGTGCAATGAGGAGACGGGCGGAATCAGTACGGGAATTCTGATTCAGGATGATCCTGAGGATGAGACCGATTATCAGGCGTTTTTCACATTTTCTCTGAAGGTTCTTTATGAGAAGCTCGAAAAGGGAACGGAACTCTTAAAAGAGGCCATGACGGAATCGAAGTTTGATGACACAAAACGCCTGAAGGAGATCGTGCAGAGTATTCGTGCGCATCTTGAATCAGCCATTCAGAATTACGGTCACGTGGCGGCTTCTTTGCGCGCTTCAGCTTACACAAACGCGGACAGTGCGTTCGGAGAGGCGGTTTCCGGAATCAGCTATTACAGATTTATAAAAGAGCTGGAGACGAATTATGAAGAGCGAAAAGAGCTGCTTCGCGCAAAGCTCGAAGGTCTGAGCAGACTTATTTTCAATTCGGCGCATATGCTTTTGAGCGCAACTTGTGAGCCGGAGGCGAGGGAGCTGGTACGTGCTGCTTCGAAAAACCTGCTTTCAAAGCAGCGAATTGAAAATACCGGAAGACGAGTGAAAGCAGTTCCTCTCGGAATTCGAAATGAAGGCTTTACGACAGCCGGCAAGGTTCAGTTTGTCGCACAGAGCGGTGATCTCGGAAGAAAAAACAGCGGGGTGAACGGTGCAATGTCTGTTCTCAGGCAGATTCTCAATTGCGACTATCTGTGGGTGAATGTCAGGGTCAAGGGCGGTGCCTACGGCTGCAGTGCATCCTTTAAAAGAAATGGAGAAGGCACGTTTGCCTCTTTCAGAGACCCGAATCTGGGTACAACGAAGACAACATATGCTGCGATTCCGGAATACATCCGGAATTTTGAAGCGGATGAAGAGGAAATGACGAAATATGTGATCGGAACCGTGAGCTCGGTTGATGTTCCGCTGACGCCTTCAATGTTCGGGACGCGATCTCTCAGGCTCTGGCTGAGCGGTACCTCCTGCGAAGAAGTTCAGAGACGCAGGGATGAGATTCTGTCCTGCACCGCAGAAGATATCCGGGCGCTTGCGCCGGCTGTTCAGCATATGCTCGATACCGGCAGCCTGTGTGTGATCGGAGGAGAGACGGCTGTAAAGGCGGCGGAGGGAATGTTCGGCTCCGTCGAAAGTCTTCTTTAATATTTCAATGAGAGGAGAAAAGCAAATGAAATCCGGAATCTGCGCCATCATCGGCCGTCCGAATGTAGGAAAATCGACCCTGATGAACCATCTGATCGGAGAAAAGATCGCGATCACTTCAAACCGACCGCAGACGACCCGCAGCAGGATTCTCACAGTTCTGACGGAAGAGCAGGGGCAGATCGTGTTCCTTGACACGCCCGGCTTTATCAGAAAAGCGGCCAATCGGCTCGGTGAGTATATGATCGGGGTATCGACAGGCACACTCGCCGACGCTGATGCAGTCCTCTGGCTGATCGAGCCGTCATCTTACATCGGAGAAGGGGACCGGGATATCGCGGAGGCACTGCAGAAGGTGACAACGCCGGTAATTCTTGTCGTCAACAAAGTTGACACTATTAAAAAAGACCAGCTTCTCGGGATTATTGACAGCTGGAAGGATCTGTATCCTTTTTCGGAAATTGTTCCGGTATCGGGACTTCGGGAAATGAACCTCGATGATCTGAAGACGGCTGTTTTTCGTCATCTGCCGGAGGGCCCGCTTCTCTATGACGAAGATACGCTGACAGACCAGCCCATGAGGCAGATCGCTGCTGAAATTGTCAGGGAGAAGGCACTGCATTGCTTAAGGGAAGAAATTCCCCATGGGATCGCTGTGACGGTTGAGACTTACCGGATAAGAGAGGATGGTGTGACGGAGATCAACGCGTCAATCATCTGTGAGAAGGAGAGCCATAAGGGAATTATCATCGGAAAAGGCGGGAGCATGCTGAGAAAAATTGGTTCTGCCGCCAGGTATGAGCTTGAGGAAATGACTGAGGGAAAAGTATTTCTGAAGCTTTTTGTCAAAGTAAGGAAAGACTGGAGGGATAACCCGACTTTCCTCCGTGAATTCGGTTATGAGAACCGGTAAGCTCAGTATCAACAGAGGACCTGTAAGCCGCACTTTTCCCGGAAAATCTTCCGGGCAGAGCGGAGACTGGCGTCAACTTATGTAATGGAAGGAAATGACCGGTATTTATGCGCGAAGCAGTATCTTTGAACGGCGTAGTCCTCCAGGCACAGCCTGTGGGGGAGTACGACAGGCGTCTTGTCATTTTGACTCAGGAGAGAGGAAAGATCACTGTTTTCGCACACGGAGTCCGCAGGGCAAAGACAAGTCCGCTCATAGCTGCATCGAATCCGTTTGTATTTGCCGTTTTTCATCTCTATGAGGGCCGCGATGCCTACACCCTGATTTCCGCAGATGCGGTTGATTATTTTTCAGAAATTGCCCAGATTCTTCCGGGCGTCTGGTACGGATACTATTTTCTGGAATTCGCTTCTTATTACGCGAGAGAAGGGGTTGAAGCAGTGGATACGGTGAATCTGCTCTATGTTGCTTTGAAGGCTGTTTTAAAGGAAATTATGCCCGTTGAACTTATAAGGGCGGTCTATGAACTGCGCCTTATGACAATAAACGGTGAATATGCGGTGCCGGAACCGTCAGAGATCGCAGACGGCGGAGCCTATGCGGCAGTCGTTCACACGGTTTCCTGCCCAATCGGGAAACTCTTTTCTTTTGAACTCGCTGAAGCAGCAGAGAAGGTCTTTCTTGACTATGTGCGCTCCATCCTTAAGAGAACCGTGGATAAAACGTTTAAAAGTCTTGCCGTAATCGAGGAAATGCGGTAATATTTCACACATATACGCAGTTTTCGCATTCGAATACGAACCGCGGCTGCACAATGAACGAGGAGTTAAATATTATGGAAAAAACAATGGAAAAGATTGTTTCGCTCGCAAAGTCGAGAGGCTTTGTCTACCCTGGGTCCGAGATTTACGGCGGTCTCGCCAATACCTGGGATTACGGTAATCTCGGCGTTGAACTTAAGAACAATGTTAAGCGCGCCTGGTGGCAGAAATTTGTGCAGGAAAGTCCATACAACGTCGGACTCGACTGCGCGATTCTCATGAATCCGAAGACGTGGATTGCATCCGGTCATCTCGGCAGCTTTTCTGACCCGCTGATGGACTGCAAGGAGTGTCATGAGCGTTTCCGCGCCGACAAGCTGATCGAAGATTTTGCCGCAGAAAAAGGCATTACTCTGACAAGTTCAGTTGACGGCTGGTCAAATGAGGAGATGGAAAAATTCGTTGAAGATCATTCCATTCCGTGCCCGACCTGCGGAAAGCATAATTTCACACAGATCAGACAGTTCAATCTGATGTTCAAAACCTTCCAGGGTGTAACAGAAGACGCCAAGAACACGGTTTATCTCCGCCCGGAGACAGCTCAGGGGATTTTTGTCAATTTTAAAAATGTCCAGAGAACTTCCAGAAAGAAGGTTCCGTTCGGTATCTGTCAGATCGGAAAATCATTCAGAAATGAAATCACACCGGGAAATTTTACGTTCCGTACACGTGAATTTGAGCAGATGGAACTCGAGTTTTTCTGCAAACCGGGCACGGATCTTGAATGGTTCGCTTACTGGAAAAGTTTCATGAAGAAGTGGCTGCTCGATCTCGGCATCAAGGAAGAAGAGCTGAGATTCCGCGATCACGACCAGGCTGAACTTTCCTTCTACAGCAAGGCCACTACCGATGTCGAGTTTACGTTCCCGTTCGGCTGGGGTGAACTGTGGGGAGTTGCGGACCGCACGGACTATGATCTTTCCCGCCATCAGGAGGTTTCCGGCGAGGATATGAGCTACTTTGATGATGAGTCAAAGGAAAAGTATATCCCGTATGTCATTGAGCCGTCTCTCGGCGCCGACCGCATGGTGCTGGCTTTCCTCTGCAGCGCCTATGATGAGGAGGTGCTTGACGCTGAGAAAAATGATGTCCGAACGGTACTGCATTTCCACCCGGCGCTTGCTCCGGTTAAGATCGCAGTGCTTCCGCTTTCCAAAAAGCTTGCCGAGCCGGCTCAGAAGATTTATTCCGAGCTTGCCAGGGATTGGAATTGCGACTATGATGACAGAGGAGCAATCGGCAAGAGATACAGAAGAGAGGACGAGATCGGTACGCCGTTCTGCATTACATATGACTTCGACAGTGAAGAAGATCATGCTGTCACTGTGCGTGACAGAGACAGCATGGAACAGGTGCGTGTTCCGATTTCCGAGCTGAGAGATTATTTCCGCGATAAATTTACATTCTGAGAAATGGAAGTGCCTGAGGGATAAAAACAGCCCCCAGGTATTTTTTATTCGTCATACCGTACAGAAAACGTGCCGGCGGCATGTTTTCTCGTTACCTCAGCACAAAAATGAATTGCGAATGACCGCTTTACACCTTTTTCGGCGGATGTTATGATACATAAAAAGAAATGATTGCTCCGAAGATAAAAATATGGAGCGGAAGAGGAGGAATATGGCAAAAAAATACAGCTGCAAGGTCTGCGGCGCAGAGCTGTATTTCGATCCCAAAAAGGGGAAGCTTCACTGCGAATACTGCGGCTCTGATTTTGATCCTTCCGAATATGATATGACAGCGGAGGAAGAAACCTCTGATGACGAGACGATTGCACAGGGCGGAAATGATGACGATGAGCCTGCGCATGCGGAAGGAAATGCTACGGATGATTCCATATCACTGGACGATCTTGTAGTTTATAAGTGTCCGCACTGCGCAGCAGAGGTGATCACCTCAAAAAAGACGGTTGCGACGACCTGTGTATACTGTAACCGTGCGATCACGCTCGCCGGCAATGTGAAGGGAGCATTCAGACCTGACTATGTGCTGCCGTTTGAAACGGAGAGAAAAGACGTTGAGGCGGAATATCTGAAGCTGGCGAAGGGTTCTTTTCTGACCCCTCGGCTTTTTATCAAAAATGCGACTGTGGAAAAGATTAAAGGTATGTATGTACCGTTTTGGCTCTATTCCTTTGAGGGACGTTCGGTGATGAATGTCAGTGCCGAAAAGCTTCACGTCTATATGTCGGGCGAAGATGAAATTACAGAACATTCGCGCTACGAGATTCATGAAGAGGGGCAGGGATCCTTTGACCGTGTCCCGGCAGACGCGATGAAGGAAATGGACAATACCATGATGGACTCGATCGAGCCCTTTGATTTTAAGAAGCTTGTCCCGTTCAATCCGGCTTACCTGGCAGGCTTCTATACACAGCAATGGGATGAGGATGCTGCCTTTAATGAACCGCGTGCAAAAGCGCGCGCAAAAGAGGCACTCAGTTCGGATATGATGGCTCATATCGGAACCTTCAGTTCTGTTCAGATCCGCAACGAAAATTATTTCTGGAAGGATCACGGCGTTGAACAGGTGATGCTCCCTGTCTGGATGCTCTATATGGATTACAAGGATAAAAAGTATGTATTCGCCATGAACGGACAGACAGGTAAGATTATGGGAACACTTCCGAAAGATATGGTCAGGCTGTTTGAGGCCGGCGGAGTGGTCTTTGTTGTCTGCATGATCCTTCTGATGATCCTTCGAATTCTGGGGGTGATGATATGAGACGGGGTATGAAATCTGTTTTGGCGGCGATTACCGCGGCTTCGCTGTTCTTTGGTTCTGCGAGTGCTTTTGCCGTGACGGCAGCCGCCGGGCAGCAGACAGCCGGAGAAGCTTATGTGGAACCGGAATACAGTGAGGCGGATGCTTTCGATGCTGATACGGCGGAGGCTGAAAACAATGACGGAGATGATACCTACATCTCTAATAACGGAACGGTGTTTCAGATTCCGAGGGCTTCGGATGCCGATGAGAGACTGTTTGACTATGCCGGGATTTTTACGGAAGAACAGCAGAATCTTCTGAAGGAAAAGATTTCGAAGCTTGAAAAGTCAAAAAAATGTACTGTCATTATCCTTACATCGAACGATGTTCCGTATGACGTCAATGACGGCTCGGAGACGACTTCAAAATACATTCGTCAGTTTTATATTGACAACGGTTATGAAACAAACGGCGCAGGCTTTATTATTGACCTCAACAACCACGTTCTCTGGTCGATCGGAAGCGGAAAATTCAACACCGATGATTTTGTGGATTTTTCGGAAACGGTTTACAATGATTGCCTGAGCGCAGCGCGGAAAGGTGATTACTACGCTGCGGCTGAGACCTTCTGCAGTGATTTTGAAAAATATAAAAATGTTCTGTACGCTGCGAAACCGACGGTTCTTTCGGTCATTATCAGTGCGGTGGCGGCCC
>R11__coassemble_805_pt1 | contig 19237 bp, 17 predicted proteins | sample R11__metabat2_low_PE_006 | metagenome-assembled genome bin R11 | reverse complement strand
GAGGTAAGGGTGAAAAGGCAGTGCAAGAGACTACCGCCCCGACGGCAACGGCGGGGGCCAGGCAAGCCCCATCCGAAGCAAGGCTGAAACGATGCAGTACAGCTGCCCGCTGTGCATCAGGTGAGCCGCTTGAGCCGGTCGGTAACGGCCGGTCTAGACAGATGACCGCACGCGACAGAACCCGGCTTATCGTTCTGCCGTCATTAATGGAAAAGACTGGGAGTCGACTGATAACAAAATGAGCTGCCTTTCGGCAGCTCATTTTGTTATTTTTTAAAGACTCCGTCCCATTTTTCTTCACAGTATCTGCAGCGATAGAGCTCTTTTTCAGGATCTGCAAGGATGAAGATCTGATCGAGTCCCTGCTCAATCGAAGTGATGCAGCGGGGATTTTTGCATTCAATTACATTGGTGACCTTCTCCGGAAGAGAAAGGATCTTTTTTTCGATGATGTGGTTGTCCTTGATGACATTGACCGTGATATTGTGGTCGATAAAGCCAAGGACATCGAGGTCAAGGTAATCGATCGGGCAGGCCACCTTGATGATGTCTTTGCGGCCCATCTTGTTGGAGGATGCATTTTTTATGATTGCGACAGTGCAGTCGAGCTTGCCGAGCTTCAGATAGCGGTAAATTGTCATCGCGTGACCGGCTTTGATATGATCCAGAACAAAACCCTCTTCAAGGGCACCGATGCTGAGAACGCTGCCGTGAAGTTCGGAACCGGTGTTAGTATTCATTTTATTTCACCTCGATTTCAAGAAGAGTAAGAATGAGTGCCATGCGCGCATATACGCCGTACTGAGCCTGGCGGAAGTAGACTGCTCTCGGATCATCATCCACGTCGACGGAGATCTCATTGACTCTCGGAAGCGGATGGAGCACGATCATATCCTTCGGGGCACAAGACAGTTTGTCCCGGTCAAGGATGTAAAAGTCTTTCATGCGGATATAATCGGCTTCATTGAAGAAGCGCTCTTTTTGAACCCGGGTCATGTAGAGACAGTCGAGACCGTTCATTGTGGTTTCGTCGAGACGGACGACTTCTTGAAAGGGAATGCCCTTGGCACGAAGAGATTCGCGGACGTAGCTGGGAATGCGGAGCTCTTCGGGTGAGATGAGAACAAAGGAAATGCCGCTGTAACGCGAAAGAGAAGAAATCAAAGAGTGAACGGTGCGCCCGAATTTAAGATCACCGCAGAGGCCGATCTTAAGGTCTGTAAGCCGTCCCTTGATGGCCCGGATCGTCATCATATCGGTGAGTGTCTGGGTCGGATGCTGATGTCCGCCGTCACCGCCGTTGATAACCGGAATGGATGACTTGAGCGAGGCGACAAGGGCGGCGCCTTCCTTTGGGTGCCGCATCGCCGCGATATCGGCATAGCAGGAAATGACGCGAATGGTGTCTGCTACGGATTCGCCCTTTGCTGCGGATGAATTGTCACCGCTGTGGAAGCCAAGTACTTTGCCTCCCAGATTAAGCATGGCGGCTTCAAAGCTGAGGCGCGTACGGGTACTGGGCTCGTAGAACAGAGTGGCAAGTTTTTTGCCCTCGCAGGCGTGGCTGTACTTTTCGGGATCTTTTTCGATCCTGGACGCAAGTTCAAGAAGCTGCTCGGTCTCCGATACAGAGAAATCGAGCGGACTCATAAGATGTCTCGGTGCCATATTTTCTCCTTCATGACTTTTGCCTTTTTGATTGCCGCACAAAATCATATAATAAACAGGCTGTGAAATCAAGATTGATTTCGCAGCATTATGTGGAAGCCGGCTGGAATAGACCAGAAAGAAAGGATTTTTTTCTATCGGTTGCCAATAAACCGCAGAAATTATATAATGAAACTCGGAGCAGTCTGCAATAAACAGATGATGCAAGGCTGAAATGGGGAGAAAACAGGGAAATTATGGCAGATATCATTGCTTTAAGAGAAGAGATTGACCGCATTGATGCGGAGATGCAGCGCCTGTTTGAGGCGCGTATGGATGTGGCTGCCAGGATCGGTGAGTATAAGGCATCCAGAGGAATGCCTGTCTTCGATGGTGCAAGGGAACTGGCCAAGATCAATGAAATGCGGGGCAGAGCCTCTTCTGAAATGCTTGCGGATGACATTGAAGCACTCTACAGGGCTGTTTTTGAGATCAGCCGCGCCCGGCAGGAGAAGATTCTGAGAAATGCGTGAAAATCGGTTTTGATGCAATCCTGCAGAGGATATAGAAAAATATGTCTTCCGGACTTAAAAAGACTCAGCCGGTCCGGACGATTGGAGGACATCGGCAATGGCAGTGACAACATTTGCGGCAATCGATATCGGTTCCTATTATGTCTCGATGGAGATCTTTGAACTCACAAGAAAAAACGGACTGCGTTCACTCAATCTTGTGCGGCAGAACCTTGAGATCGGAAAGGACACCTACGTCCTGAAAAAGATCAGAACTGAGACACTGAGTGAGCTCACAAAAATTCTGCTTGATTATAAGCGGATCATGAAGGAGTACGGTGTCTCGGATTGTCGTGCCTGTGCGAAATCGGCGTTTCGTGAGGCAGGAAACCGATATCTCGCAATTGATCATATCTACCGGGCGACGGGGATTCGCATTGATGTCCTGTCGAATTCCGAGCAGCGTTTCCTGGGTTACAAATCCATCGCTTCGAGGGGTGAGGAATTCCAGAAATTTATTGAGAAGGGCACGGCAATCGTGGATATCGGTGGAGGCAGTATCCAGATCTCACTCTTTGATAAGGATACCCTTGTCACGACACAGAATATTCTTCTCGGTTCCCTGCGCATCAGGGAACGTCTCGCTTCTTTCGAGAGGGACTCCATTCATTATGAGACGCTTGTGGATGAACTGATCCGGAAGGATATCTTTAACTTTAAAAAGATGTACCTCAAGAACCGGAAGATCAGCAATATTATTCTCGTCGGAGATTATTACACAAATCTGATCTTTCAGAACCGCAGTGATTCCAACATCACGGAGAGCCGGGAGGATTTCATGCAGTGGTACAGGCATGTCATCAACAGCTCGCCGCGGGACATTGCACAGGAACTCGGCATCTCTTCGGAAATGTCGACCGTGCTCATTCCGACTACGGTTCTCTACAGAAAACTGATCGAAGAGCTTGAGGTGGAGACGATCTGGCTGCCCGGCATTCAGCTGACAGACGGTATTGCCTATGATTACGGTGAGACGCATAAAATTATCCGATCCACACATGATTTTGAACTCGATATTCTGAAGGCTGCGAAGAATATCGCAAAGCGCTACTCCAGCGACAAAAAGCACAACGAAGCGCTTGTATCGGCGGCGGTTACGATATACGAAACGATCAGAAAATACGCTGATATGGATGCCAGGGCCAGACTGCTTCTTGAAGTGGCCTGTTATCTGCATGACTGCGGAAAATACATCAGTCTCGTTGAAGTTGCCGAATGCTCGTACAATATTATCATGTCAACGGAGATTATCGGGATCTCTGACCGGGAACGGCGAATTATTGCCAATACAGTTAAATTCAACAAGACCAGACTTGCCTATTTTTCCGAAATCGGTCACGATATGGAGCTTACCCATGAGGATTATATGCTTGTCGCACAGCTTTCGGCGATCATGAGGCTTGCCGACTGTCTTGATCAGAGCTATATGCAGAAGATTGAGACGTTAAATGCGGTTAAAAAGGAAAAGGAACTGATTCTCACCGTGGAAGCATCCGGAGACTTTACGCTTGAGAGTGGAATTTTCCATGAAAATGTGGACTTCTTTGAAGAGATTTTCAATATCCGCCCGATTCTTAAGCTGAAAGCCGGAAAATAAGCCGTGGATCATAAGGGAGACTCCGGCAGAAGGCGTTCAGGTCAGCCCCGGATGTTTGGGGAAACAGAGAAAATGGCTCTTTCCTTGTTTAAAAGGATTGGGCGACGGCTCATCTAAGATGGAGGTCAACCAGGAGGAACAGCCAGATGGCAGCAAAAAACGAAATGAAAGCAGGAACAAAAGCAACGGAAAATTCCGGAAGCAAAGCTGCAAATTCAGCGGCGGAAGAGACTGTAAAGCCTGCAGGAAAGCGCGGCCGTCCGGCAGGTGCCCGTAATAAAAACACGAAAAAAGCCGAACATGCGGAGGCAGCCGTGAAGGCGGCACCGGCTGGCGGCGTCGTACTTCAGAATGAAACAGAGAAGGATTTTTCAAATCCGGAATATTATACAAACCGGGAACTTTCCTGGCTCAAATTCAACGGCAGATGTCTGAGCGAGGCTCGTGATACCAAGATTGTGCCTCTCTTTGAGCGTCTTAAATTTCTCTCTATCACCCAGTCGAATCTGGATGAATTCTTTATGGTCCGCATTGCATCGCTCAAGGATCAGAAGGAAGCAGGCTATGAAAAACCGGATATCGCCGGTATGACGCCGGAGAATCAGCTTGAAGAGCTGTCCAAAGCCGTTCATGAATTTGTTGCGCTTCAATACAGCACTTACAGCAGATCGCTGGTTCCGGCACTTGCGAAGGCCGGACTTGTGATCGTTTCTGATCTGAGTGAACTGACAGAAAACGAGAATCGCTTCCTGGACCGCTATTTTGAGGAAGTTATTTATCCGGTCCTGACACCGATGGCGCTTGATTCCTCGCGGCCGTTCCCACTCATCAGAAATAAAACGCTCAATATCGGTGCGTTGATTGCCGATAAGCCGGATACGGACAATGACGGAGAAAAGAAGGCCGGGACAGATGCGGCTGCGGAAGAAAAGAGCAGCCGGAAAAAAGCTTCGAATAAAAAGGTTGATGCAAAAAAGACAAATGATAACGAGCACACGGAGTTTGCAACGGTTCAGGTTCCGGATGTGCTTCCGAGAATTATTGAGCTTCCTGCAGAGAATGAAAGTTCTATAAAGCGGATTATTCTGCTTGAACTCGTGGTCCGGAAATATATCGGGGTTCTGTTCCAGCACTATGATGTAGTCTGCTCATCGCCTTACCGCATTATGAGAAATGCGGACCTTGAGATCGATGAAGAGGAGGCGAGTGATCTTCTGATTGAAATCCAGAAGCAGATAAAAAAGCGTCAGTGGGGTGAAGTGATCCGGCTGGAGGTTGACGAGGATATTGATCCGCGTCTTCTTAAAATACTGAGGAAAGAGTTCAAAATCCAGGACCGTGACCTCTATGAAATATCCGGACCGCTTGATCTCACTGTCTGCATGAAGATGTATGGCCTCAGTGGTTTTGAAAAATATAAAGAAAAGGGACATGCTCCCGCACAGGTAAAAGCATTTTCGGAAGCGCAGGATATCTTTTCGGCCATCAGAAAGCATGATATTCTTGTACATCATCCGTACATGTCCTTCGATCCTGTTGTTGAATTCGTCCGTTCAGCTGCAAAAGACCCCGGTGTCCTGGCGATCAAGCAGACACTCTACCGGGTGAGCGGCAACTCTCCGATTGTTTCAGCGCTGGCACAGGCCGCGGACAACGGAAAACAGGTCACCGTACTCGTCGAGCTCAAGGCACGGTTTGATGAGGAACACAATATCGTCTGGGCAAAAATGCTTGAGAAAGCGGGCGTACATGTCATTTACGGTCTGCTCGGTCTGAAGGTTCACAGCAAAATCACTATGATTGTCCGGCGCGAGGAGGACGGCATTCGCCGCTATGTACATCTCGGCACCGGAAACTATAATGATTCGACGGCAAAGCTCTACACGGATCTCGGACTTTTTACCTGCGATGCCTCGATCGGCCGCGATGCAACGGCAGTCTTTAATATGCTGTCCGGTTATTCGGAACCGGATCGCTGGTACAAGCTGCTGGTAGCGCCGATCTGGATGAAAAATGATTTCCTTCGGATGATACGGCGTGAGACCGAAAATGCAAAGGCAGGAAAAAAGGCTTTTATCCGGGCAAAGATGAATTCTCTCTGTGATCCGGTGATTATTGCGGAACTCTACAGAGCTTCGGCTGCCGGTGTGAACATTCAGCTCCTGATTCGCGGGATTTGCTGTCTGAAGACGGGTATTCCGGGTGTTTCCGAGCATATCAGTGTGAGGTCGATTGTCGGCAATTACCTTGAACACTCCCGCATTTTCTGGTTCCTGAACGGTGGAGAGGATGAGATCTATATGGGATCGGCAGACTGGATGCCGCGCAATCTCGACAGGCGTGTAGAAATTGTCTTCCCGGTTGATTCCCCGGAACTCAAAAGAGAAATTATGCACATTCTCGATACAGAATTTGATGATAATGTGAAAGCACATATTCTGCAGCCTGACGGCAGCTACGAGAAGCCGGACCGCCGTGGGAAGTCGCCGGTCAATTCACAGGAGATCTTCTGCGAAGAGGCGGATGCTCTGAGTCCGAAGGAGCCCGAGCCGGTTGAAGAACACAGATTTACGCCTGCGCAGTCAATTGAGGAGAGCTGAACTATGAAATATGATTATCTGATTGTCGGAGCGGGACTTTACGGCGCGGTTTTTGCGCATGAGGCAAAGGCGCACGGAAAAAAATGTCTTGTTATCGACAGGCGGAAAGAGGTGGGCGGAAATGCAGCCAGCCCGGAAATTGACGGGATTATCGTCCATCGGTACGGAGCCCATATTTTTCACACATCGAACGAAGAGGTATGGGAATACGTCAATCGCTTTGCGGAATTTAATCACTTTGTAAACAGTCCGATTGCCGTCTACCGGAATGAAACTTATAATCTTCCGTTTAACATGAACACTTTTTCCAGAATGTGGGGAATCAGAAAGCCGGAGGAAGCAAAAAGAATCATTGCGGAACAGATCGCCGACCTCGGTATCGGCGAGCCGAAAAACCTTGAGGAGCAGGCGCTGAAGCTTGTCGGCAGGGATGTCTATGAGAAGCTGGTGAAGGGATACACGGAAAAGCAGTGGGGACGTCCGTGCTCAGAACTTCCGGCTTTTATTATCCGGCGGCTTCCGCTTCGCTTTATTTACGATAATAACTATTTCAGTGATCCTCACCAGGGGATTCCGGTGGAAGGCTATACGAAAATGATCGGGCGGATGCTGGAGGGCATCGAAGTCCGTCTTGGAACGGATTATCGCGAATTTACAGCGGCGAATCCTGACTGCGCAGAAAAAACAGTTTTCACGGGACTTATTGATGAGTTTTATGAATACAGGCTGGGACATCTGGAATACCGGAGTGTCCGCTTTGAGGACGAAAAATTTGACACCGATAATTATCAGGGCAATGCTGTGGTCAATTATACGGAAGCGGAGGTGCCTTATACCAGGATTATTGAGCACAAGCATTTTGCGTTCGGAAAACAGCCGGTCACCATTATTTCCAGAGAATATCCCAGTGAGTGGCGGCCGGGTGCGGAACCGTATTATCCGGTGAATAATGAAAAAAATAACGCGCTTTATGAAAAATACCGTCAGCTGTCGGCTGGCGATCGGAAGGTGATCTTCGGAGGGCGGCTCGGAACTTATCAATATTACGATATGGATAAAGTGATCGCATCGGCGCTTGCGGATACAAGGAGAGAATTCACATGACCGGAGTTGGGACAGACACCGATCATGCAGAAGAAGAGAGGAGACAAAGACTTGGCAGATGAGGAGATGCTGGAGAAAGATACGCACACCGGTTTTATTCTCCACGGGGCAATTGTATACAGCGAGGATCCGCAGACAGTCAAAAGCTATGACGATGCCTATGTTGTCTGTGTTGACGGGATCTGCCAGGGAGTCTTTAAATCCATTCCGAAGCTTTTTTCGGGCCTGCCGGTCGAGGATTACTGGGACAAGCTGATCATTCCGGGTTTGATTGATCTGCATACCCATGCTTCGCAGTATCAGTTTCGCGGTCTCGGAATGGATCTTGAGCTCATGGACTGGCTCAATAAAAATGCATTCCCGGAAGAGGCAAAATATAAAAACAGGGAATATGCGGAACGGGCGTATGATCAGTTCATTGAGGATCTCTATGTGGGACCTACGACGAGAGCGGTCATCTTCGCGACGAAATATCTGGCTTCTACGATTGCGCTCATGGATATGCTGGAGGAGACGGGCCTTGTGACCTTCGTCGGCAAAGTCAATATGGACAGGCTGGTGCCGGATTATTATGTTGAAACAACGGAGAAGTCACTTGGCACAACCAAAAGGTGGCTGTCTCGCATCAAAGACCGCTATGAAAATACGTATCCGATTCTGACCCCGCGCTTTGTGCCGGCCTGTTCCCGGGGGCTTCTTGAAGCACTCGGAAAGCTTGCGGAAGAGAAAAAGCTCCCGGTGCAGTCACATCTCTCGGAAAGTCCCGGGGAGATAGAGCTTGTGCATCAGCTTGAACCGGATGTGAAAACGTATGCGGAGGCCTACGAAAGATGCGGCCTGCTCGGGACAGCCGGCCCGACAATTATGGCACATTGTGTCTGGTCGGATGATGAGGAGACTGCGCTTTTAAAGAAACGCCGGGTGTTTATTGCACATTGTCCCGAATCAAATGCCAATCTCCGTTCAGGTGCTGCGCCTGTCTCAAAATACATCGACGAGGGACTTAAGGTCGGACTCGGAACAGACGTGGCAGGCGGGGCCTCTGCTTTGATGTTCAGGGCCATGAGGGAAGCGGTAACGGCTTCCAAGCTTCGCTGGCGGCTTTGTGACCGGAATGTCCGTCCGCTGACTTTTTCCGATGTCTTTTACCTGGCAACAAAAGGAGGAGGAGAATTTTTCGGCAAGGTCGGAAGCTTTGAGAAGGGTTTCGAATTTGATGCAGTGATAATAGATGATGAATCGGTTTATCCGATCAGCGGTCTTCATGCCCGGGAACGGGCGGAAAGAATCGTCTATCTCGGGGATGATCGCCATGTTTGCGGAAAATATGTGAGGGGCGTGAAGCTCTATTGAGAGAATTACTTTTTTTTGTTAAATATTTCGTTTGACCGGAATGAAATATATATAGTAATTGGATGGAGAACGGCATGGAATTTGTAAAACGTGAGGCAAAAAAGGACCAGGAGACAGTCGATATCGCTCAGAAGCTTCTGAACTGGCCTGATTGCTATTACCTTCAGAAAAACGCGAAGATTAGAAAACAGCTTCTGGATGCAGCGGACGCCGCAGGACTTACGCCGGAAGAAAATGGATTCCGAAGAAGGCTCTATGAAATCAGATATCCCGCCAAACCGGGACCTGAGGGGACACAGATTGACAATTATCTGAAAGCCTGGATGGAAATGCGCTTTATGTGTGAGCGCTCGGGAGGTTTTCTGTCGAAAAATGATCCGAAAAAATGCAGAGCAGTCATGGACAGTATCGGGTACTCTGAAGCAGATACGCGCGAGAAGAAGAATCTTCTGTATGAAGAAATTCATCACCTGGGACTTTTGTATATTGCCCTCTGTCAGGAAGACAGGCAGTATAATTCCGTTCTTTTCGGCTTTGGAAAGCTGAATGAAGCCAAACAGGCTGAAAAGGTTGCTTCCGAAGTGCTGAGTGTGACTAAGATTGCACCGGAAAAGTACAATTCCGTTGAGCTCTGTGATATCTGGACGAGAGCGATCCGCGAGGCATACTCTGAGATGTATCCGGATTATATTGGCCTGCTTGGCTGACTGCGAGCCGTGCGAATGACCGCATGATCGGGCAAACAGGGAAAAAGCACAACCGGAATGCCTGAAAAAAGATGTGAGTGTAGATGATACTGGTTTCACCTGCTTCCGGGGCGGAAGGAATTGCGTCCTTTCCGCGGAACAGTTGTAATAAAGCAATAAGAGGAGAAGATTATTATGATTGAGGGAAGAATTTTTAACTTTTCTGCTGGTCCGTCCATGCTGCCGGAGCCTGTTCTTCTGAAGATTCAGGAGGAAATGCTCAGCTGCAGCGGTTCGGGGATGTCGGTGCTCGAAATGAGCCATCGTTCTAAAGTTTATGACGATATTATCAACAGTGCCGTTCAGAATGTGAAAGATATTCTGAAGGTTCCCGATCATTATAAAGTGCTGTTCATGCACGGTGGCGCTACCGGCATGTTCGCAGCTCTTGCGATGAACCTCGGTGCGGTATCCGGTACAGCGGATTATATCGTGAGCGGAAACTTTTCCGGAAATGCACTCAAGGAGGCTAAAAAATATCTGAAAGACGCACGATGCGCCGCAACTTCAGAAAGTGATCATTTCAATCATATTCCGGCTCAGGACGAACTGGTGATTAATCCGGCTGCGGATTATGTTCATGTCTGCTGGAACAATACGATCTTCGGAACGAAATATTCCTATATTCCGGAAACAGGCAGCGTACCGCTTGTAGCCGATATGTCCTCCAGCATTATGTCGGAGCCTGTGGATGTCTCCAAATATGGTGTAATCTATGCCGGCGTGCAGAAGAATCTCGCTCCGGCCGGGCTTGCGCTTGTCATTATTCGTGAGGACCTGCTGATCGATCCGATGCCGATCTGCCCGACAATATGGAATTTTAAGCTCGAAGCTGCGAAAAATTCGATGTACAACACTCCGGCAACCTTCCCGATCTACTGTGTCAAGCTAGTGACGGATTATCTGAAGGAGATGGGCGGCCTTGAGGCAATGAAAGCGAAAAATGTTGAGAAAGCTGCGCTTCTTTACGATTATCTTGACTCTCAGGATTTTTATAAGACGTCTGTTAAAAAAGAGGATCGTTCTATGATGAATGTCACGTTCAGGACAGGAAGTGAGGAACTGGATAAGGCTTTCTGTGACGGTCAGGCTGCACGTGGATTTTCCAATCTGAAAGGACACAGACTTGTCGGAGGTATGCGCGCTTCGATCTATAATGCCATGCCAAAGGAGGGTGTAGAGGCACTCATTGATTACATGAAGGATTTTGCAGCGGCTCATTGAAACTGCTGAGGAATTTTTCCTGTGAAGATCCTGATGGAATCGGGAATAATCGATGAAGAACGGAGGGACATCTCGTGAGACCGATTGTTGTGCGGGGCGGAGGAGACCTTGCCACAGGAACAATCCTGAGGCTGAGCCGGGCCGGTTTTCCGGTGATTGTGCTTGAAAGCGCCCGACCGACCGCAATACGGCGGGAGGCGGCATTTTCCGAAGCGGTTTATTTCGGAATGAAGACGGTTGAGGGGACTGTGTGCAAAAAAATGGCTTCCCCGGACGAGGCTCTGAAAAACGCGGCGCCGGGGAGCCCTGTACTTCTGGTGGATGAGAGAGCAGAGTCACTCGCGGCAATTCGTCCTGAGATTCTCATCGATGCAATTATTGCCAAGCGCAATCTAGGCACTTCAATTGAGATGGCAAATCTCGTGATCGGGCTTGGTCCGGGCTTTACCGCCGGAAAAGATGTCCACTATGTGATCGAGACGATGAGAGGACATGACCTCGGGAGAATTATCGGTTCCGGTTCTGCGCTTCAAAATACCGGAATACCTGGAAATGTCGGTGGTTATACAAGAGAAAGAGTCCTTCATGCAACGGCTTCCGGGAGGCTCATGGCTTTCCGCCAAATTGGGGATATTGTGGAAAAAGGGGAAGTGATTGCCGTTATTGAATCGAACGAATCCCGGACGGAGGTTCGGGCTTCCCTGACAGGTGTTCTGCGAGGAATTCTTCCGGACGGCTTCGATGTTCCTCATGGGATGAAGCTCGCTGATATTGATCCCCGGCTTGATGAGAGGAAGAACTGTTTTACGGTTTCGGATAAGGCGAGGTGTATTGCCGGCAGCGTACTGGAGCTTGTTGTCAGGCATATGCTCGCTGCTTCTGATACGATGCAGCCATGGGGATAAGCGTTAAAGATGGGTGGAGATGATATCCGGAAACTTTACAGCGGTGCGGAAGAACTTCTCCGGTTTGAAAAGGGGGAATGTCTCTTTGTATGCGGAGCGGGCGGAAAGACTACACTTATAAAGCTGCTTGCCGCTTATTACAGGAAGCTTGGAAGAAGTGTGCTTATAACAACCACAACCCATATGCTTCGTGAGGAAGCACTCTGCTGTGACGCGGATTCCGCAATTGCAGCACTCAGAGAGGGGGGCTGGGCTTTTGCGGGACTTCCGGACCAGAGGAATGAAAACAAGATGACAGCTCTTCCTTATGCAGAGTTTCAGCGGGCAGCTGCAGCAGCCGATTTGACGCTTGTAGAGGCAGATGGCGCGAGGCACAAAAAAGTGAAGGTTCCATATCCGCATGAGCCGGTAATACTGAAAGAGGCTGGCCGGATTGCGGTTATTTACAGTTCGGAAGGCTTCGGAAGAAGCATCCGGGAGGCGGCCTATAATCCTAACGGGCTTGTCGGCTGTCTTCGGGAAGGTGTAACAGGAGGATTATGGCAGGACATTTCGGAGGATACCCTTCTTACAAGGGAACTTGTGACAACCGCCATCGAAAGGACGTATTTAAAGCGTTTGAATAACGAGTGGCCGCAGGTGCCTGTCAGTGTGATTGAAAGCAGGCTGTAAACAGGATTATGGTTCATATGATTTATCTTGCGGCTGGTTATTCCGTGCGCTTCGGTTCAAACAAGCTGCTCTATGAGCTCGACGGAAAGCCGATGTACAGGCATGTTTTTGACCGGCTTGTTGTGCTTTGCGGCAAGCGAAGAACACTTTTTAACACGGAATCAGAATCTCCGGATCTTACGGTTGTGACACAGTATCCGGAGATTGTGCGGGAATCAGAAAAAAGAAATATTCCCTGTGTAATCAACAGGGATCCGTCAAGAGGAATTTCATCTTCGCTCAGGGAGGGAATTGCTTCTCTTAAAGAGAGAGGCTTGCTTAAAGACGGGGACTGGCTCATTTTTATCAATGCCGATCAGCCTTACCTTCGTTATTCGACCCTTCTTCATTTTCTTCAGGCACTCGGAAGTTGCGGAGCGACATTGGCTGCCGTCTCATACAAAGGAGAAATGATGTCGCCCTGTGCCTTTATGATACAGCATATTCCGGAACTTCTTCAGATCAGAGGTGACAGAGGCGGAAAAGCGGTGCTGACAGCGCACCGGGAAGAGGTCTTTCTTTTTCCTGCAGACGGACCGGAAGAGGTAGAAGATATTGATTCAATGTGATATAGTTATGACAGACGTGAAAGGTTACATCGGGGGAATCTGATGCCAAGAAACAGAGCAAAACGCTTTCTCGGAATACCGGATGAGTTCTGGATTGCATTTGTGATCGTTGTCGGTTTTTTTCTGAAAGTTGTCTACAATATTAACGTCGGCTGGTCATCGGCGACAGTCAACGGAGGCGTCTGGCAGGAATATGCAAAAACCCAGAGCGGGGGACATATCAGCGTCATCCAGTATCTCTATTCGCATCATTCTCTGCCGGATTTTGATCCGAGACAGTATGCGTGTTTCTCCAACCCCCCGTTTTATTATATTTTGAGTTCGGTTCTTCTTGAGATTTTTCACCGGCTGATGAGGTGGAGTATTGCCTTCTCGCTGATGCTGCTTCAGTTTTTCAACGCGATCTATGTCTTTGCAGGGCAGATGGCGGCAATCGGCATTTTGCTGAAATTCGGTATTCGCGGCAGGAAGCTTCTGACGGCAGTGATTTTCCTGATGATGTTTCCGGCTTTTTATACTTTGGGTGCGGCTCTCGACGGGCTTGCTCTCTGCTTTATGTTTATGATGCTGTCGCTTAACACTGCTTTGAGCTGGTACGCATCAAGAAGGTATAAATCGCTCAGAATGACGGCAATATTTGCGGGTCTCGGGCTTATGACCTCCTATGCATGCGCGGCGGTTCTGCCTCCGATCATTTATCTTGTTGTCAAGGGGGCGAGGGACGGAAGAAGAAACGACACGCCGATCAGGGGACAGATTCTGAAAGGAAGTCTTGTTACGGCGCTTCTCGGTCTCTGGTGGCCGGTTTACCTCCTGTTCCGCTTCGGTGTTCCGTTCTTTTACGTTGAGGCGTCATTTGGGATGACCATTACGGCTTCGGTCGGTGAGCGCCTCTCACTCCCGGGAATCAGTGTGCTCAGGCATCTTCACACAGTAGGCAGCGACATGAGGGAGACGAATCTTCTCGGTCAGCTATTCAAGACAGCTGTTTTGGATTTTGATGCCCTCAATATATCGCTTGCCGGGACGTACTGGCTGACCATGATCCTGCTTTTTATCGTGATTGCGATCTGTCTGATCTCTCATGTAATGTATGCTGATATTCTGATAACAGCCAGAATTGATCATGTATATGAGATGTTTCTTGTGATCGGCGAGCTGGTGATGATCGCCGGCTATGTTTTTACAGCTTTTCGATACCCTTATGTCGGGACAATGAATTTCAGAAAGATTGCCCCGATTATCATATTCCCGCTGGTGGGAATGAGTCTCTGTGGAGGAGATGAAGGAGATAAAAAGTTTGAAAGAATCTGTTCGCGGCTTATGAGCGGACTTGTGCTGATCATGGCTTTTGCGGCAGCATTTTTATATGGCTTTTATGCTTGAAAGGAGAATGACTTCATTATGATTGACGGAAAAAAGGTACTTTTCTCCGGCATGCAGGCTACCGGCAATCTCACGCTCGGCAATTATCTCGGTGCGCTGAGAAACTGGGTAAAGCTGGTTGATGAATATGAATGCTTTTACTGCGTCGTGGATGAGCACTCGATCACAATCAGACAGGATCCGGCGGAACTGCGCAGACGCGCGAGAGCACTGCTGACACTGTATATCGCGGCGGGAATAGATCCGGAGAAAGCCTGTATTTACTACCAGTCACATGTATCTGCTCACGCGGAGCTGGGGTGGATTCTTAACTGTTACACCTATATGGGCGAAATGAGTCGGATGACCCAGTTCAAAGACAAGAGCGCAAAGCATGCCGACAACATTAATGTCGGGCTGTTTGCCTATCCGGTTCTGATGGCTGCGGATATTCTTCTTTACCAGGCGGATGTGGTGCCGGTCGGAAACGACCAGCTGCAGCATCTCGAAATCTGCAGAGATATTGCGGATCGATTCAATAAGATTTACGGTGATGTCTTTACTATACCGGAGGCTTACATCGGTAAGGTGGGGGCAAGAATTATGTCGCTGCAGAATCCGGAAAAGAAGATGAGCAAATCCGATGAGAATCCGAATGCGAGTATCTATCTGACAGATGACAGGGATACGGTGATCCGAAAATTCAAACGGGCGGTGACAGATTCGGAGGGTGTTATTCTGTACCGGGATGAACAGCCGGGTATCAAAAATCTGCTCGATATTTACTGCGCCTGTACCGGAAAGACACCCGCGGAGGCGGTTGCTGAGTTTGACGGCAGGGGCTACGGAGATTTCAAGCTGGCGGTTGGAGAGACCGTGGCAGACGTCCTTACGCCGATTCAGACCAGGTGCGCGGAACTTACGAAAGACAAGACTTATATAGACAACATTATCAGGAATAATGCAGAAAAAGCATCCTGGTACGCTAACAGGACACTTCGCAAGGTTCAGCATAAGATTGGTTTTCCGGATCGGATAAGGTGAATATATGAGATTATACGTCGCGGGCGGCTGTTCAGAACACGGGAGAAACTGTTTTCTGGTTCAGGGAGAGAGTATAAGCTTTATGGTTGATGCCGGGGTGATGAAAGAACACCCTGAGCGGAAGTGGCCAGAACTTACACATGAAATGGTAAGCGGGGTTAAGTACCTCTTTTTTACGCATTCGCACACGGATCACACGGGGGCACTCGAGTGGCTTTATGAACTCGGCTTCCGCGGTGAAGTGGTTGCCGCCAAGGCGACGGTGGATTATGTAAAGCATAAAATTCGAAATTATCGGCTGCTTGAGGAGCTTGGAAATGCGCTGACGGAGATTTCGCTTGGAGACGGTCTTGTATTTCGCTGGGGCAGAAGCGGGCACTGTATCGGCAGTGTCTGGTACCGCTTTGAGCTTGACGGAAGGTCGATCCTTTTTTCGGGGGATTATACGGAAAATTCATACGCATATCATTGTGATCTGATCAGGAATGAGACGGCAGATCTTGCGGTGCTCGACTGCGCATACGGAACAGAGAAAGAGGATGGGAGAGACCACCGCAGAGTGATTGAGAGAGATCTGGATGAACTTGCGGAACGGCATATCCCGCTTTTGTTTCCGGTTCCGTCGCATGGGAGGGGACTAGATGTGCTCAGTCTGCTTGCGGAGCGCGGGGTAAAGGTTGTGATTGGGCGTCTGCTGACAAGCGAGTATGAGTCCTATGAAAATCGGTGGTTCTGGCTGAAGGAGGAGTTTATCCAAAGTACTGTAAAACTTCGGAAAATGGATTTCAGTGAGTTTGAAGGACGTCTGGAAGAAACGGATCGGTATCCCGCAGAATATGCGGATGCTGCCGTCATTGTAAGGGATTCACAGCTATACGATCAGATTGATCAGAATTATGCGGTGCGGATTTATGAGGCCGGAGGACTTACTTTTCTGACAGGAAAGCAGGATCCTTCCAGCTTCTCGAGGAAGCTGCTTGATGAAGGAAAGGCGGTTTTCGACCGCATATCGGTTCATCAAAATTGCGGGGAAATGAAGAAGCTTGCGCTGGAAAATCATTTTTCCCTGGTAATTCCTTACCATTGCAGGCAGCAGCTGAAATTTGATGAGGACTGGATAAAGGTACTGTCTCCGGCCGAAGCAGTTGAAATATAGGAGTTTTCGCTTCAAAAGGAGGTAGTTTGACCGACAGGTATGCCGCAGCAGCGAGAGGCACGCATTCTCCTTCGCCGCGGTATATATAAAGATATGCAGCGGCATGTCTTTACGTTTGTACCAGCACATAAAGGAACTGCGGCGCAGACCCTTTTGGTGACAGAGATTTAATTGAGGAAATAAAGATGGCCCAGAAAGATGCTTATGTCGCTTATGTAGGAACCTATACCAACGGAACTAGCAAGGGAATTCATATTTATGATGTTGATACGGAAGAGGGGACGCTGTATTTGCGTAAAGTGGTGCCGGTCAACAATTCATCATATATTACCCGTTCCAAAAATATGAAGTATCTCTATTCAATAGCGGATGAAGGAGTCCGGGCGTATGAAATTATGCCGGATGGTGATCTTCAGGCGATCAACGAGATCGGGATCAACGGAATGAGAGGTTGTCACATGTCGGTGGATCTCGAGGGAAAATATCTGTTTGTTGCCGGCTATCACGATGGTAAAGTGACTGTTGTGCATACCCATAAGGATGGAAGACTCGGAAGTCTCATGGACGGCGTTTTTCACAAGGGAATCGGAGCTGTCAATGAGCGTTCCTTCAGACCGCATGTCTGCTGTGTGCGCGTGACTCCGGACAACCGTTTTCTGTGCGCTGTCGACAATGCGATCGATCAGGTCGTTCTCTACAGGATCAATCACACCTACAATAAGCTTCAGCAGATCGATACGCTGAGAATGGGAAGAGAAGAGGGTCCGAGAAGTATTCATTTCAGCAAAAACGGAAGATTTGCCTATATACTCTGTGAGATCACAAACGTTGTGCGGGTATATGAGTACAGTGTGGTGAACGGATACCCGAATTTTGAACTCCGGCAGGAGATTTCAACACTTTCCAATGAAGAAGATATTCATGACGCCGCTTCGGCGCTGCGTCTGTCCTATGACGGCGAATACCTGTTCTGCTCTACTGCGGGGGATAATTCTGTTGCCTGCTACAAGATCGATCATGAGAACGGCTATCTGAAAAGATTGTTTTCTCTTCCGACCTCCGGCAATTATCCGAAGGATATCGCGCTGTTTCCGGATCAGAAGCATCTCGCTGTCGTTAATAATGGGTCGGGGACGATAACGACCTTTGCTGTCAATTATGACAGGAAAGTATTGGTGATGAAGGGAAAACCGCAGAAGCTTGATACTCCGAACTGCATGATTTTTCAGAAAATTGAAAAAGCACCTGAGATAATCAGAAATTTAACGGAGGAAGAGGCGGAGGCGGAGGCAATCAGTATTAACAGGAGCCGGGAACCGGTTTCCCTTCGTTAAAAAAATCAGCTTATGACAAAAAACGGCAAGCGGGGTATATACTTCCGCTTGCTGTTTTTTCATTCATTATAGCGTACAGAAAACGTGGCGGTGGTACGCTTTCCCGCTTGTCATGACGCAGAGTACGTGCGCAGATGGTGATTTTTGCTTTGTAATCGGAAAACTGCAGGTGACTGTTCATTCGCCGGAAGTGTTTTTGTAGAAAAGGCTGACGGAGTCCATCTTTGCAGTCATGTTGATGAGCAGGCTGTCTGCCAGAGTGAGCGCCGCCATAGCCTCAACAACAACAGCAGCACGCGGTCCGATGACGGGGTCGTGTCTGCCTGAAATGGAAAGAGAGGTTTCTTCATGAAGGCGGTTCACTGTGAGCTGTTCCTTTGCGATTGATGGGGTCGGCTTAAAGTAAACACGGAGAATAATGTCTGAACCGTCGGAGATGCCGCCGAGGATACCACCGGCGTGATTGCTTGAAGTAATGACCTTTCCGTTTTTGTCAATACGGAAAGGGTCATTGTTTTCCGATCCACTGGACAGAGAAGCTGACCTGCCGTCACCGATATCCATTGCCTTGACAGCGCCGATTGAAAAAATCGCCTGAGCAAGCAGGGCATCGAGCTTATTAAAAACCGGATCGCCGATTCCTGCCGGAACGCCGTGGATGATGCATTTTACTTCCGAACCCAGTGAATCGCCCTCCGCACGGCAGGTGTCAATGATTTCTTTTGAGCTGGAAAACGGAACGCCGCCAATAGCGGTGACAGCTGTTTCAAAGGAAATGCCGAGTTCAAAGAGCATTTTTTCTGCGATGACGCCGGCAGCGACTCTTGCCGCTGTCTCACGACCTGAAGAGCGTCCTCCGCCGCGGTAGTCGCGGAAGCCGTATTTGACATCAAAGCCGTAATCAGCGTGACCGGGGCGCCAAAGTGCTGCAATATTGCCGTAATCTTTTGAGCGCTGATCTGTATTTCTAATGAAAAGAGAAATCGGCGTGCCGGTTGTTTTTCCTTCAAAGGTACCTGAGAGAATTTCTACGCGGTCGGCTTCCACTCTTTTGGTAGAGAGGCTGCCGCCATTGGGGCGGCGTCTGTCCATAAGGCGGGGAAAGTCATCCTCGGTGAGGGAAATGCCGGCGGGACAGCCGTCGATGACTGCACCGATAGCGGGACCGTGTGATTCGCCCCAGGTTGTGATGCGGAAAATAGTTCCAAAGGTTGATCCTGCCATAATGTTTCCTGCTTTCTGACATTTATTACTTTTAAGATCGTCAGGTATGCACTTTTCCGAACTGTATTTCCGGAACTGTAAAAAAT
>R11__coassemble_799_pt1 | contig 19342 bp, 15 predicted proteins | sample R11__metabat2_low_PE_006 | metagenome-assembled genome bin R11 | reverse complement strand
TTTGTATATGCGGTTTTGAGGGTATGCAAAAAGGAAGCTGTCACTGATGTGGCAGCTTTTTTCGTCTGGCAATCCGGAATTGATTATCTTCTGCCGGGTCTTGTGCTTGTAAAAAAAGGACTGTACACGCTTTCGATCGCGGCACAGTCTTTTTACGGAGATTTTTTGTCGGATTACGGCCTGATGACGGCGTTGCTGCCGAAGCTGTCAAGGTTTGACGGAGAATCGGGTGATTGTCATGCGCTTTTCAGATCGAAAGCCTCTCTATTTTTTGAAGTTCGCTTCTTACAAACAGAATACCGAAAAGGGAAGCAATGACATCGGAAATGAGTGCAGCCCAGAGCATTGAAACAATATTTCCTGTCACAGCGGCGATCAGGAGTGAGGCCGGTACGAACACAATAACGTCCCTTAACAGCGCGAGCAGTGTCGACTTGATGCTGTTGCCCATAGACTGAAGCATAATCGCTGCGGATTTAATGTAACAGGTGAGAATGATTCCTCCGAGGAAAATTCTGATGCAGAGGCGGGCATATTCCATGTATTCAGGCGTATTGTGGCTCCCAAAAAGAAAGATGATAGCGTCCGGGGCAAGTTCAAAAATAAGAAATGCTGCGGTTCCTACTCCGAGTACCAGCTTTGTAATAAGCTTCATCGTCTCTTTTACGCGATCTAAATGACCGGCGCCGATGTTAAATCCGATAATCGGCTGCCCTCCGAGACTGATTCCGATGACTATGGATACAACAATTCCGAAGACCTTCATGACAATTCCGACGACAGCCAGCGGAATGACTGCACCGAAGGCTTCGCCGGTGCTGGCGTAAGTCTGATAGCCGTACTTTGTAAGCAGGTTGTTGTTGACAGCAATGATGATAACAATCGAGAGCTGGACGATCAGAGAGGCCATGCCGACCGTGATTATCCTGCCGATAGTTTTGCCCTCGGGAGAACCTGATTGCGTATTAATTTTAAAATGTTTCGCTTTTGGAAGATACAGGATACTCATAATAAATGTCAGTACCTGTCCCATAACGGTGGCGATGGCTGCTCCTTTGACGCCCATATGTAGCCCAAAGATAAATACGGGATCGAATATCAGGTTGGTTATTGCCCCGGCAAGCGTGCAGGCCATGGCGTATTTCGGTGAACCGTCTGCTCTGATCGAACCGTTCAGCCCCTGACCGATCATGTAAAACGGCAGACCTGCGCAGATAATTTTAAAATAGTCAGACGCGTACTGATAACATTCTGCTTCTTCCGGGTTGCCTCCGAAGAGTCCGAGAATTCCTGTTCTGCAAAAAAATCCGACGCAGAAAAGAATGATTGATAGAGCGATCAAAAGGACGAGACCGTTTCCGATGTTTTTGTCAGCCTGGCGCTGGTCCTTTTTGCCGAGTGCGATACTGAAGCCTGCAGCCGCACCGTCTCCGATGAGCAGGGCCAGTCCGAGCGCAAAAACCGTGAACGGATACACGATGTTGGTAGCTGCATTTCCGTAGGCACCTGCCTCGCTCCAGCCGATGAAGATCTGGTCTACGATGTTGTAGAGAGCAGCGACAACCATGCTTATGACACAGGGAATTGAAAATTTTCTTACAAGAAGCCTGATGCTTCCGCTACCGAGAGATTGTTCAGCCATAGATTTTAAAACTCCTTTTCCGATAGACCTAATACATTTTGACGACAGTTTTACCTGGATTTCTCATGTCGGGTAAAGGCAGTCATTTTGGATGAATGCATTTACGAGACCGGTATTCTCAAGCTGACTGCAATATAAAAAAGCAGCAAAAAAGCGCAAGAACCATAATCGGACTTACGCTTTTTTTGCTGCTCATTATGCCCTGTATTTTATCACGAATCATTTTTCAATGTAAGCGCTTTTTCAGATTTATCTGGCTCTGCACAGCAAACAGGCTGGCAGCGTCAGGAACTTTTGTTCTGGAAGAAGCAAAATAAAAATGCGAGTGGAAAATTTTTGTGATAAGCTGAAAGAGGAACGCATTCTGTATGTTTGTGTGGAAAAAACAGACATTTTAAGCTATTATACTAATAATTATACATATAGGAGGTGAGAACGCTTTTGGAAAATAACTCCATAGAGAAGATCAAAAGATTTCTGGCGCTCGATTGTGTCACGAACTTTTATTATATTGTTCCTTTTATCATTTTTTTTGAAGCAGCCATGATCATCGTGCAGAGAATGCATCTTTCCGCAGCTTATACTTCGGGAGAGAACAGCCTGTGGTATCTTGGCTCTTATGTTGCTCTGCTTAGCATAAGCATAGCGGCACTGTGTATTTTAAGAAAGCTGAAGAATCAACCCGATGCTGTGGGGCTGGTTTCATCTTTATATTCGATTCTGCTGCTTCTCTGGGGAATTTCGCTTACATATCTCGATGCCCGTCAGTCGCTGGAATCGGTCCTTATTTATGCGGCCTGCGTGATTCTTGTTCCGATGCTGTGCATGATGCGGAGAAGAAGCCTGATTATTCTGGAATTAGCATCGGATACCTTTATGCTGCTGATCGGCATCCGCTATTTTCAGAATGTCGGTGCGTTTGCAGTGAATTTTATTGTATTTTCTATTATTTCGCTGGTGGTGGGAATTTCGTACCGTGAAATCAGAATGAGGAGCTATGAGCGGCAGATTCAACTGGAGGAGCTTTCCGATCTCCGCCTCAAATACGCGTACAGAGATGACCTGACAGGGCTTCAGAACCGGCGGGCGTTCAGCGAAAAAATGGACAGAATGGATGAACTGAGAGCCGGTAAGGATTTTACAATCTGGATTTTTGATATCAATGACTTGAAGGTTGTGAATGATGGGTTTGGACATGCTGCAGGTGATGAATTGATCTGCCTGGCGGCAGAATGTATTGCGGAAGGAATCGGAAACCGGGACAAGGTCTTTCGGATCGGCGGAGATGAATTTGCGGTTATTGACATGGAAAATGTGGCTCCGTCGGAGGTCGGGAGGCGAATGAGAGAGGCCTGCAGCCGCAATAAAGGAAAATATGTTTCACAGGCGTCAATTTCCTATGGATACGCCGTTAGTTTCAATCATCCTAAAGCCGGTGCGCAAGAACTGGAGAAAATCGCTGATGATATGATGTATGCCAATAAAGCTGAGTTCCATAAAAATACTTGTAGTGACAAAGAATCCCGCAGACGTTCCTGCTGAAAAGAGAAGCTGCGGGATTCTTTTTTGCCTGAACAAACCAAAGAACCTGACGGAGACAGGTCTCCAGGGTTGTCATAACGAACGGGAAAATATGCCGGCGCCACAATTTTTTCGTTACGCTGCTTTTTCGGCAATAAGAAAAAAGATATAGCCGAGAATAAAGAAGACAGCCAGGGAGGCAATTGCGATATTGGCTGTTCCGCCGGCAAGTTTTACACCTGCAAGGACGGCAGAACCGAGGAAAGAGGCTCCTTTGCAGAAGATATCATAAATGCCGAAGTATTCGCCTGAATGTTCTGCAGGAATAATTTTTGCAAAATAGCTGCGTGAAAGCGATTGAATTGATCCCTGAAACATTCCAACGCCGAGAGCAAGAACGGCAAAACCGATCAGTGAGTGCAGCGTGAGCGCGTACAGACAGACTGCAATGTAGCCGATGATACAGACTTTGATCAGTGCGACAGTCTCATAGCGCTGTGAAAGTCGGGCAAAGAGCAGAGAAAATGCAAACGCTATCACCTGAGTGACAAGCAGTGTGACAACCTGACCTACGGTATTGAGACCGAGATCATTGCCGACGTTGATGCAGTTGTCAATGATTGTGCCGACTCCGTCGATGTAGAGGAAAAAGGCGATCAGGAAAAACATGATCTTTCTGTCCTTCAGAACAATATGGCGAACTGTTTGGCCAAGCTCTGAAAAGACCTGAAGAATGGCTCCTTTTTCTGCTTTTGCGTAGTTGATCTGGCGGTAATTCCGGATGAGCGGTATCGTGACGGCAAACCACCAGCAGCCGGTTACCCAAAAGCCGATGAGCTTGCTGGCCCCATCGGATATCTTTCCGAGCATATCCGGCCCGAAGATGTAGGCGAGCAGTGCAATCAAAAACGGCAGGCAGGAGCCGATATAGCCCCAGGCGTAGCCAAAGGACGAGACTTCATCCATCCGGTCCGGCGTGGTGATGTCATTTAGCATGGAGTCGTAGATCACCTGAGAAGATGCATAGGAAATCCGCGCAATGACATAGACGATCAGGAAGACTAGCCAACCCCTCAGGAAGCCGTTCAGAATGCAGCCGATGACGCCGACTGCGACCGTAGTTGTAAAGAGAAACTGTTTTTTATCTTTTTGATCTGCGATCACGCCGAGAATCGGACCGAGGAGCGCGACAATGATTGTTGCGATGGAGGTGCCCAGTGCCCAGTATGCAGTGGCCCGGTCAGCTGTGATCTTTCCGGGACCGGTACCGATTGCCATGGCTTTAAACCAGATCGGAATAAGGGAGCAGGCGAGCATTGTAAAAGCGGAATTGCCGACATCATAGAGAATCCATGAAAGCTCTTGTTTTGTCAGCCCGAGTTTTTTTGCTTTTATATTCGTATTTTCCGGCATAATTCTTTCATTGGGGTTTGCGCTGGGATCCGGCGAAATCCCTTTATCGGTGAGAATTTTTATATAGTTTCAGCGACAGAGCGGTCATTTCCTTCGAAATCGTGATCAAAATACGGAAGAAGGTCTTTATTTCCCCGGAGATATCGAATCAGGCTTCTCATCAGTAAAGGATAAAGTGATAAAGCTTCAGCATACATTTCGGAGAGCTTCTCATTAGATTCCGAGCAGGCGGGCAGTTCCTCCGCATCCAGGAAGAGATCCTCAAAGCTGCCGGATATACGGAGCTTTCTGATCAGGTTCTGAATCAGCTTCTTTTTATATTCATCCGGGGAATAAAAGAGGTGAAGCGTCTTTTTCTGACCTTTTATGGCCTCAAAAATCTGTTCTTCGCGAAACGGAAAGAATCTCGCAATGACTTCAGCGGTTCTGTGTGACGGCTGAAGCGTCTTTGAGCGGTCAATCCTGAGCGGAGCATGACCGTCGAGCCTCATGAGATACGCGTCAAACTGCGATTCAATCAGATTGTGGGAAAACGGAGACTCATTCGCGAGCGTATTGATATAGCTATGACAGGAGGAATCGAGAGCAAAATGCGCGAGAAAGCCAAGCAGATAAGCGAGCATCGCTGATTTTCCGCTGTAAAAACGACAGATATCCGGACAGGGCTCAAAAAATATTTTTCCGGTGCAATGGTGAAGCTCACTGCCAAAGCGATTGATTTCATTTGAAATCAGCGGATGGTAATAAAATAAGATATCAGGTCCGTGGACGCCGTAATTGAACAGGGCGCACTCAGAGAGGCAGAGTGCTTTCAGTTTATCGGGCATCAGGCTGATGCAGTCCTGTCCGAAGCGGTTGTGTGCATAGGCAGCCGGCATGGATATTCCTCCGTGGCGTGATGATGAGTTGTTTCCACTTATTTTATTATATATCATGGCAGAATTCTTTTAAATCTGAAAATTCATCCATTTCGGTCAGTCATAACGAAGCAGACTGCGCCTGAGTCAGTGATCTGTCCTGCGCATCTAAGACGAAGAGGCGGAGGCCGCTGTCTTAAGTGCTTTTATGGAACTTGATCTTATGCGTTTGCCCCGGCATATACAAAAAGGAACTGCCGACGGCAGCTCCTTTGTATATCATAACGTACAGAAAACGTGGCGTGGGCTCGTTTCCGCCTTAAGCGGCGGCAGACGGATCCGCTCAGATGATAAGCCGGTGCTGCTTGTTCATCTTCAGGATTTTGTCGGCAATCATCTCTGAGAGCTCATGCCGATGCGTTGCAACGATCAGCATGCGGTCCGGTTTTTTCTGCTGATTCAGAAATTTGATCATCCGTTGCTCACCGTCCTCATCGAGACCGCTCACCGGCTCATCGAGGATCAGAACCTGCGGCTCCATGGCGAGGACTGCGGCGAGAGCGGTGCGCTTCTGTTCGCCGCCTGACAGGGAGAACGGTGCCCGTGAGCGGAGTTCTTCCAATCCGAGCGCTTCGATATAACGATCAGTGCGGCTGCGGACTTCACTTTCGCCGTATCCAAGCTGGAAAAGACCGAAGGCGATTTCATCTTCTACTGTTTTGCAGAACAGCTGTACTTCTGAATTCTGAAAAATAAAACCGATGCGCCGATGAAGATTTTTGGCGAAAGCCGGGTTCTTCATCGTTTTTGCATTAACAGGCTGCTCTTCTATGCTGTAAGTTCCGGCGGTCGGAAAGGAGAGCCCGTTTAAAATCCGGAAGAGTGTGGACTTTCCTGAGCCGTTCGGTCCTTCAATGCAGTAACACTTTCCAAGCTCAAATTGATAAGTGATGTCGGAAAGTGCAGTATGATCTCCGTAGGTGAAGCTGACGTGGTCGAGAGTAAGCATGGGTGAGAACTCCTTTTTGTCTCAGCATACAGGAGGAGGTGCCGGCGGCAGGTCCTCCTGTTCATTATAACGTATCGAAGAGAATGCGCAGATGGCACGCTTTTCCGTTAAACTTACCGTATGTACACAGCGGTGAACTGCGGGAAATTGAAACGTAAAAGCGGTTTTCAAAGCACTTCAGCCGACCATTCCCTGTGAAATGCCAAACCAGATAATCAGCAGAGGGATGGAGCAGGTGAGGAGCAGATCGTGTGAAGTGAATTTGCGTCGGTGAAAGGTCCGGTAATCTCCGTCGAAACAGCGGCAGGCCATCGCTTCCGCAGTGTGGTCGGCCATTTGCTGCGATTTTAAGTAAGTGAGGCCCAGGATGCCTCCGGAGGCAGCATTTTTCCAGTTCTCTTCACCGACTCGGCGCAGTGTGACAGCTTCCAGAATGCGGCTCATATACCTGCCGAGAATCACAAGAAAGCGGATCATAGTATCGATCGTGAAAATCAGGATCGAGGGAACGTGCAGGACCCGCAGGGCCTCCGTGGTTTCTTTCCAGTCTGTAAAATGGTTGAAAAGAGACAGAAAGAGAACTGATTCAAATACTTTCATGGAGACGGTGAGCATTGTACCGGGATTCCCCATGAAGACTGCCGGAAGAAGGATGAGGATGGCAAAAAGAACCGGAAGAGGCACCGGTTTCAGAACCTGAACCATCTCGGCAGGCGGAAGCATGGCTGTAATGAGCAGCAGGACAGCTATGACAGAGACTGTGAAAATGGCATTGGCCGACAGCGCGCACAGCACGATAGTGAGAAAGACAAGACACAGAAACAGAGCCGGATGGAACCGACTCTGCTTAGGTAGTATGGAAGGGGCCTCGGTTTTTAAAAACCGATCCAGCAATTTCATAAGTTTAAGATTCATGGCTGTTCAGTACCGGAAATGGCTGTGCCTGGAGCGGCATTCGCTGCGGAAATGAGCTGTATTTTCCGATCGTTCCATAAAGCGGGATCTGTGTTATGCATTGATTTGCTGCTCCGGTTTTGTTCACGCAGCGAAGCGGTTCCGATGGATGTTCCTTTGTTAAGTTGAAGTCGTGTCAGTCGGCGGTACCGGCTCTGCGTCCGGCGGCAAAAGCACTGATCAGCTTGAAAAAGATGATCAGAATGGAAACGCCGAGAATCGCGCAGATTATGTAACCGACGGCGTCCGGCATGCCTGCGACAGAATAATCCGGAAGCAGTGTTTCAAGACTGAAGCCGTTCAGCATGCCGGACGGCGTATAGCCGGCGCCCGTGGCGGCGATTTCCTCAACACCCCACTCGCCCCAGGCAGTGCCTTCAGCCAGAAGTCCCAGCGGCGCGGCTGCCATGAGGGCAGCAAGCAGAGCCTTAAGACCGAAGCTGAGCTTTCCGCTGTTGTCCGCAGTGTTTTCCGCGAACATGGAAGGCTGGGCATTTTTCAGGAAGGCGTAAATAAGGACGGTGAAGATGATTTCCGCCAGTCCGAAAACAGTCAGGTGACCGATCATCATCGCCGGAACAGACACGCTCAGAGAATACGGACAATAGAGTGAATTGCCGGCTGCATCGCGGAAGAGAAGCGGCTGAATTCCGAACTCAATTGCGGCACAGAGTGCAGCTGCGTTGATCGCGAGATAAGAGCCGATACCTGCCGCAATGAGATCTTTTTTTGAACCTTTGATATGCTTTCGCAGGAAAGAATAGACCGCATAACCGACGAACGGAAGGACAAAGGCCATATTGAAGCAGTTGGCTCCGAAGCTCAGGATGCCGCCGTCTCCGAACAGCAGGGCCTGAACCAGCAGCGCGATGCTGACGGCGATGCAGGAGGCGTATGGACCGAGTGCCGCCGCAATCAGAGTACCGCCGACCGCGTGTCCGGTTGTGCCGCCCGGGAGCGGAAGATTAAACATCATGCCGAGAAATGAGAAGGCTGCGCCGACGCCGAGCATCGGAAGCTTTTCCGCCGGCAGCTGTTTTTTGATCTGGCGGATAGAGATTGTCCACACAGGGACCATCGCGGCGGTCAGAACGGCGCAGGTCTGGGGACTGAGATAATTTTCCGGGATGTGCATTGGAGGCCTCCTGAGGTTGTTTTTCGCAATGTGTTTTAATAGGCTGCAGCAGCTTTTAAGCCCTGCTTCAGCGGTTCTGTGAGATGCAGAGCTGCTTTCGTTCAGTATTATTCAGTTCCGAAGCTGAAGCTTTTTTCTGTATGTGAGAATTATATCGATATCCGGGTATCGTGAGAAGCCGGGTGGGGGGTTATTTTTGGCAAATTTTGGGAAATTATTTCATGTGCAGGACGATGAAGCTGCATTTATTGGCGATATTTATGAAATAAATATTCTGAATAATGTGATAATATGTTTTGTGTTGAATCTTGTTGTAAAATCTCGTATATCAGATGGCGTCACGCCGGAATGCGGTATTTGAAAGCAGAAAGTCACGGATCAGGAGGAAAAAGATGGATTACGCAAAAGAATCACTGAAAATGCATTATGAACTGAAGGGCAAGATCGAGGTGACCGCCCGTGCGGCAGTGGACTCGAAGGAAGCTCTCAGCCTCGCTTATACACCCGGTGTCGCCGAACCCTGCCTTGAAATTCAGAAGGACCTGAACAAGAGCTATGAACTGACCAGGCGCTGGAACACTGTTGCGGTGGTGACAGATGGTACTGCTGTTCTCGGACTCGGTGACATCGGACCGGAAGCCGGTATGCCGGTTATGGAGGGCAAATGCGTTCTTTTTAAGGCATTCGGCGATGTTGATGCGATTCCGCTCTGTGTTCGCAGCAAGGATGTCGATGAGATTGTCAATACTGTGGCGCTGCTGGCCGGCAGCTTCGGCGGCGTGAATCTTGAGGATATTTCTGCCCCGAGATGCTTTGAAATCGAGAAAAAGTTAAAGGAGCGCTGCGATATTCCGATCTTCCATGATGATCAGCATGGCACTGCAGTCATTACCCTTGCCGGAATTATCAACGCTCTGAAGGTTGTCGGCAAAAAGCTTGAGGACGTAAAGATTGTTACGTCCGGAGCCGGAGCGGCGGGCATCGCCATTATCCGTCTGCTGATGTCCATGGGGCTCAAGAATGTTATTATGACAGACCGACAGGGCGCAATCTATGAAGGACGCAGCGGCCTGAATAAGATTAAGGAAGAGATGGCGGCGGTCACAAATTTTCATCACGAAAAAGGTACTCTTGCTGAAGTGATCCGCGGTGCCGATGTCTTTATCGGTGTGTCTGCTCCGGGAACTTTGACTGCCGATATGGTGAGAACGATGGCCAAAGATCCGATTATCTTTGCGTGTGCGAATCCGACGCCGGAGATCTTTCCGGAAGAGGCTATTGCGGCCGGTGCCGCTGTTGTTTCAACGGGCCGCAGTGACTATCCGAATCAGGTCAACAATGTTCTTTGCTTCCCGGGCATTTTCCGCGGCGCTCTGGATGTGAGAGCTTCCGATATCAATGATGAGATGAAAGTGGCGGCTGCCTATGCGATCGCAGGTCTTGTCAGCGATGCAGAGCTTTCTTCGACTTATATTCTTCCGGCGGCTTTTGACCCGAGAGTAAAGGATGCCGTGGCAAAGGCAACCCGCGAAGCGGCTGTCAGAAGCGGTGTTGCCAGAATCTGATTGAAGCAGAAATATAGATATAAAAACCGGTTAGACAGATTTTTCATCTGTCCAACCGGTTTCTTCGGGTGGGCTCGGCGGTATTACAGACGGTTTATTCAAAGTCTGTGCTTATTCTTATGGCTATTCGACGATTTTGGCTCTTCCGATTTTTGTGGAAACTGCGGTCTATATGGCAATAGCGATTGTGGTCGATGTGATTGCGGCAGCATCGGTCAGCGGTACAATTTTAGAGCAGTAGGATGTTCCGGATCCGACTTCCCGGAAGGTGTTCTTGATGGTCTTGGCGTCAAGCAGGGGGATTGTTACGGTTGAAATTACCGGTCCGACAGAGGCTGCTGCAGAAGCAATTGAGGCGTTTTTTAAGGCAATTTATAATCATGGTCACTTAATGACAGGCAATACCAGGGGGTTAAATCCCTGGTATTTTATGAAGGATAACAAAGCTATGAACATATATGAAGGTAAACCTGCCGGCAAGGGAACGGCAATTGGCAGGATTCAGGTGCTGAATAAGCATGCAGGAGAAGTTTCCAGAGAGACCGTACAGGATACAGAAAAGGAATGCCGGCGTGTTGAGGAAGCAATTGGCGTCGGTCAGGAGCAGCTGCAGGTACTATATGACAAAGCCTGTGCGGAAGTCGGGGAGGACGCTGCTGCTATCTTTGAAGTTCATCAGATGTTGATGGAGGATGTGAATTTCACGGAAGCCGTTTACAACATGATCCGCTCAGAATCGATCAATGCAGAGTATGCGGTTGCATTGACCTGCAATACCTTTGCAGATATGTTTGCGTCTATGGAAGATGAGTATTTCCGTGCGCGTTCTGCGGATATCAAGGATATTTCTGGAAGACTGGTCAAAATTTTATCCGGTGAAGATTTTAACGATGGAGACAGCGAAGAACCTGCCATTATTGTGGCTTATGACCTGACTCCGAGTGAGACTGTCGCGATGGATAAAACGAAGATTCTTGCCTTTGTCACGGTTGGCGGCTCCATTCAGTCGCATACCGCGATTCTTGCACGTATGATGAATATTCCGGCTCTGATCGGTGTGGAGTTGGATTTAAATGAGCTGAAAAACGGTACCCCGGCAATTGTCTATGGCAGCAAAGGTACCTTTATCTGCAATCCCGATACTGCGGAGTGTCAGGCAGCGCAGCAGCAGATTGCGCTCGAACAGGAGCAGAAGGAGCTCCTCGAAAGCATGAGGGGAAAGGAAAATGTCACAAAGAGCGGTAAAAAGATCAATATCTATGCCAATATCGGGGGTGTAGGAGACTGCGGCTGCGTCCTTGAGAATGATGCGGCCGGCGTTGGACTTTTCCGCTCGGAATTTCTCTATCTCGGAAGAGAAGATTTTCCGACAGAGGAGGAACAGTTCAACGCTTACCGCAGCGTGGCTCAGACACTGGGCGATCGTCCGGTTATCATCCGTACGCTTGATCTGGGTGCGGATAAGAAAGTCGGTTATTTTAATATGGGCGAAGAGGAAAATCCGGCACTTGGCCTTCGCGCGATCCGGATCTGTCTAACACAGCCGGAAATCTTTAAAACCCAGCTGCGGGCATTGCTTCGGGCATCAATTTACGGCAATATAGAGATCATGTATCCGATGATTGCATCAGTATGGGAAGTAAGAAAGATTAAAGCGATTGTTCAGGAGGCAGCTTCAGATCTTACTGCGGAAGGAGTCAGTTACCGGATTCCTGCGCAGGGAATTATGATTGAGACCCCGGCAGCAGTTATCATGGCTGACGAACTGGCGAAGGAAGTGGATTTCTTTTCTGTCGGCACCAATGATCTGACCCAGTATACTCTGGCGGCTGATCGGCAGAACAGTCGGCTGGGAGTCTTTGCCGATCCTCATCATCCGGCGATACTGAAGATGTTGAAAATGATCGTTGATGCGGCCCATGCAAACGGTATCCGGGCAGGTATTTGCGGTGAGCTTGGCGGCGATCCGGAGTGGCTTCCGAAGTTCATTGAGATGGGATTGGATGAAATCTCAGTGTCACCGTCGAGTGTTTTGAAGCTGAGAAAAATGATCAGAGAAATGAAATAACGAAATACAGAACAAAAGGCCCTGCCGGCGGCAGGGCCTTTTGCTGAATTTTTTGACTGTTTTTTACTGATGCAGAAGTGATTGTTCCCGGAATTTAGGCAGATATTCCGGGCAGCAAAAAACAGGGAGACAGACGGTGTTCAGTTTTGACTGCAGCCGCGGCAGAGATGACATGCGCAGAAGTGGTCTTCTCCGACCTTTACCATCTGGGGAACCTGTTCGCTGCAGATGGGCATCGCCTGTGGGCATCTTGTATGGAAGCAGCAGCCTGATGGCGGATTGGCGGGCGAAGGTACATCACCGGAGAGAATAATACGTTTGGTTTCTTTTTCTCCCGGCATCTTCGGAATGGCGGAGATGAGAGCCTGGGTGTAGGGATTCATAGGATTGTCGTACAGGCTCTTTTTGTCTGCGATTTCCATCATATGACCGAGATACATGACGCCGACGCGGTCCGCGATGTGCTTGACAACCGAAAGATCATGGGAAATAAAGATGTAGGAAAGCCCCATCTCCGACTGGAGATCCTTCAGCAGGTTGATGATCTTGGCCTGAATGGAGACATCAAGCGCCGAGACAGGTTCATCGCAGATCACGACCTTTGGCTGAAGAACAATCGATCTGGCGATTCCGATGCGCTGGCGCTGGCCGCCGGAGAATTCATGAGGATAGCGGCCCATGAAATCAAGGTTAAGACCCGTCTGCTCCATGACTTCCCGGATGCGGTCATCTCTTTCGGCCTTTGTTGCATAAGTTTTCGCAATGTCGATATTCTCGCCGATAATATCTTTGACAGTCATGCGGGGGTTCAGTGATGCATACGGATCCTGGAAGATCAGTTTGATCTTTTTTCTGGCCTCCTTGAGCTGATTGCCCTTTAAAATTGTATAATCCTGACCGTCAAGATAGATTTTTCCCTCTGTGGGCTCGATGAGACGGATGATGGATCTGCCGAGGGTTGATTTTCCGCAGCCGGATTCACCGACGATGCCGAGTGTCTGCTTTTCCGTCAGATCGAAGGAAATATCATCAACAGCTTTGACATAGCCCTTTCTTGCGGAGAGGGAGCTGGTTTTCATGGAATAATATTTTTTAATATGCTCAACTCTAAGCAGCGGATAAGAAGCAATAGTATCTGACATAATCAATTTTTCTCCTCTGCATGATCGTCTTTCCAATGCGCTGTGTATTTGAAACAACGGCAGGTGTGGCCGTTTCCGAGATCAACCAGATCCGGTCTCTGCTCATTGCAGATACCGCATGCGTACTGGCATCTCGGAGCAAACAGGCAGCCTTTCGGAAGTTCATAGAGCATCGGTACCGAGCCTTTGATGACGTGAAGCTTGTCGACTTCCTCATCAAGGCGGGGGATTGACTGAATTAATCCGGTTGTGTACGGGTGAGACGGGTGTGCAAAGAGTTCAGCTGTTTCAGCTGTCTCAACAACCTGGCCGGCGTACATGACGAGGACTTTGTCTGCCATTTCGTTGATGACACCCATATCGTGCGTGATGAGCATGACCGCGGTATTGGTCTCCTCCTTGAGCTTATTGATGAGGGAGAGCACCTGTGCTTGTACGGTCACATCAAGTGCGGTCGTTGGCTCATCGCAGATCAGCAGTTCCGGGTGGCAGGAAAGAGCCATAGCGATCATGATGCGTTGGCGCATGCCGCCCGAGAGCTGATGCGGATAGGAGGCATAGATCTTTTCGGGCATCGGAATGTTGACGAGTCGGATCATCTCCAGAGCTCTTTCCTTTGCTTCTGCCTTGGAGACCTTTTCATGCACGCGGATCTGTTCGATCAGCTGCTTGCCGATCGTGAGAACCGGATTCAGCGAGGTCATTGGTTCCTGAAAGATCATGGCAATGCCTTTGCCTCTGATTTTTCGCATTTCCCGCTCGTTTAATTTGTTGAGATCCTGTCCCTGGAAGAAAATTTCACCCCCGACGATTTTTCCCGGCGGCTGGGGGAACAGCTTCATGACGGTAAGAGAGGTCATGCTTTTTCCGCAGCCGGATTCACCGACAATGCCGAGCGTTTTTCCTTTTTCCGCCTGAAAGCTTACGTGGTTGACGGCGGGAAGCTCACCTTTGTTTGTAAAAAAGCTCATACAGAGATCCCTGACGTCAAGGATCACATCCTTTTTTTCACTCAAACCTTTTTCACTCATAACTTCACCTCCTCGATTATTTGCGCAGCTTCGGATCCAGCGCATCTCTTAAACCGTCGCCCAGGAGGTTAAATGCGAGAACCGTTATGATGATGGCGACACCGGGGAAAATGCTGTAGTAGGTGTAGCCTCGTATGAACTGCTGAGCAGATGAAATCATGGATCCCCAGGATGCAGTCGGGATCGGAACGCCGAGTCCGAGGAAAGAAAGAGAGGCCTCGGAGAGGATGGCATTGGGAATGCCCATGGTCGCCGTTACGATCAGAGTCGGAACGCAGTTCGGGAGCAGATGCTTGATAATGACGCGAAGGGAAGATCCGCTGCCGACGATGCAGGCTTCGATATATTCAGTATTCTTGAGCCTCATGACATCACCGCGGACAAGTCTCGCTGTGGAAGTCCAGCCCAGTAAGCCGAGGGCGATGTACAGGTTGACAAGGCCGGGGCCGAGAATAAACATCATGGCGATGGCAAACAGCAGGAATGGGAATGAACTGAATACCTGAATGATGAAGGAGACTACGATATCAACTTTTCCACCGAAATAACCGGCACAGACGCCGACAAAGTAGCCGATAAAAGAGGCGATGATCTGTGAAACGATGCCTACCGAAAGGGAAATACGGCAGCCGTAAAGGACGCGTGTTAAGATGTCGCGGCCGTACTCGTCGGTGCCCATGAGGTGAGCGGCGCACGGCGACAGGAAGCGATTCGGCAGATCATTGACATTGGGATCATAGGGCGTCAGGACCGGCGCAAAGATTGCGGCCAGCACAATCAGGATAATGACCACGAGGCAGGTCATGGCAAGCTTATTTTTTTTGAGAATCTCCCAGCTGACACGGTAGTAGGACTGGTAGTCGTTATCGTTCTTTTTCTTGCTCATGTTGAACTACCTCCGTCAATGTGGATGCGTGGGTCAATGACTGCATACAGCATATCCACGATGAAGTAAATCACAACGCAGATGACGGCGATATACATAACGCCGCCCTGTACAAGCGGAAGATCTCGCTGGTTAATAGAGTCTATCATCAGTTTGCCGATTCCGTTGATTGCGAATACGGATTCGATCAGCATGGAACCGGTAAGAATATTTCCGAGGTCAGTGCCGGCGACAGTGACAACCGGTACCAGCGCATTGCGGAAAGCGTGACGCATGATAATCGTCCAGGTTCCGAGACCCTTTGCCCTTGCTGTGCGCATGTAGTCCTGCTGCATGACCTCCAGCATACTGGTGCGCGTGATGCGGGCGATGCTGGCGGCATATCTTAAACCGAGAGCAACGGCCGGCAGAACGTAGCACTGCCAGGTTGCGGTTCCTGACAAAGGAAACCACTTGAGGGTCAGGCCGAACACAATCTGGAGAATGATGGCGATCCAGAAGTTTGGAGCCGAGATTCCCGTGACGGCAAGCGTCATAAGAAGCCTGTCGACAACACTGTTGTGCATCACAGCGGCAAGAATGCCGAAGGTAAGTCCGATCAGGAGTGCAAGCGCGTAGGCGAAGACTGCCAGACGGGCGGTCAGGCTGAAGGCGTTTGATAAGAGCGTGAGTACCGCCGTGTGTTTGTAGTAGGATGTTCCGAAGTCCCCGGTGAGCATCCCCTTGAGCCAGTTGAGATACTGGATCATGACCGGCTTGTCGAGTCCCATCTGATGACGGTAGGCTTCAATTGCGTCGGGAGTGGCAAAATCGCCCAGCATAAGCTGTACCGGGTCCCCGGGGACTATATTCAGAATAAAGAACGTTATAAGCGAGATGGCAAATATAACGCCGATAGCCTGCAATAAGCGTTTAAGCAGATATTTTGTCAATGGATTTCTCCTTTTTGATGTGTCCGGAAGCTGCAGCGAACCGGTTTGAAGCGGCGATCGTTTTTTTAAGTTTCCCGGCTGCAAGATCAGGCGGAGAAAATCAGAGAAGCGATCGCTTTCTCTGCTGAAATATGAAAAAGAGATACAGGCAGTTTAAAAATATATGCCTGTATCTCTATCAGAGTCCAGCCTTAAGTTGTCAGATCATAGAGAATCAGACTTCATCAGCCTTTTTCTGCCATGTAGATATCCATATCATAATCGATATCATACTGAAGCTGGTAAATCAGGTTGCCGACTGTGAAGTTTGTCACATAATCCTGAGCTGCAAAGGTGTAGACCGGATAGTACATTGTGATGGCTGCATAATCTTCATAGGAGAGAATCTGATCAGCCTGCTTGTAAAGTTCGGCTCTTTCGGTGTCGTCTGTTGTAAGACGTGCATTTTCCATGAGCTTATCGAACTCCGGATTGTTGTAGAAGCTTGCCTTGCCGGAAGCGTTTGAAGAATGGAACCAGGAGTAGACATTATTGTCCGGGTCAGCATAGAGCGGGAACCAGCCCATCCACTGAGACTGAACAGTACCGGCAGCGCGCTCATCTGTCCATGTAGCGGCGTCGACTTCCGTGACGATCATGTTGATGCCGACCTTTGCAAGGTTGTCCTTGACAACAGTCATGTCGCCGACTTCCTGTGCACGTCCCGAACGGACATGACATTCGAACGTTACATAATAGCCGTTGGAATCTTTTGTATAGCCGGCATCCTGAAGGATCTTTTCAGCTTCTTCCGGATTGTATTCAAAAGCGGAGTTTGTGTCATCATAACCGAGCTGATATGGGTTGATGAAGCCTGTCGCGACAACACCGAGGCCGTTGTTCTGGATGTCAACCAGAGTCTGACGGTCGATGGCAAGAGAGATTGCCTTGCGGACATTGACGTCTGCGAGCGGGTTCGGAGCGCCGTTCAGTTCCTCCTGCATATTTACATTGAGGAAGATGGTGCCGAGCGGATAGTAGTCATGGAATTTTTCCGCAACATCAGAGCCGAGATAGGTGAGATAAAGTGAAGTCGGAACCTGGCAGAGATCGATGTCGCCGTTTTCGAAAGCCATCATCTTTGTGTTCTCATCATCGTAGAAGATGACATCGATTTCATCGAAGTGCGGCTCTTCGCCCCAGTAGTTTTCATTCTTGAGAAGAGTGGCCTTGCTGTCGTCTGTCTGTGAGAAGTCAAGTGTGTACGGGCCTGTACCGACGAGTGTTGTGACACCCCAGTCAGCGCCTGCTGCTTCGCAGGTTTCTTCCGGATAAATCGCCGCATAGGCAATGCCGAGATTCTTAATGAATACGGAGTTCGGCTCTGTCAGAGTGAAGGAGAAGCTGTAATCATCGATCTTCTCAAAGCCCTCGAGCTCTGTGGCTGTTCCGTCGAGCATCTCCTGCGCACCCTTGATCATGGTGTACATATAAGTAGAAGTAGCGCCGGTCTCCGGTCTGAACATTCTCTCAAAGGTGTATCCGACATCATCGGAGGTGAGTTCTGTGCCGTCTGTGAAATAGACGCCTTCGCGAAGCTTGAAGGTGTAGGTTAAGCCGTCATCGGAGATTTCCGGGAAATCTTCGCAGAGGATCGGAACCTCCTCGTTCTGATCATTCCAGTAGAACAGATTTTCAACAACGCAGTCTTCGATCACGGTAGCACCGGAATTCGTGTTGGTCTGCGGATCATAGCCAACCTTTGCATTGGCCTCGCCGAAGCGCAGTACCTTGCGGACGGAAGATGTGTCATCTGCAGAGACTGATAAGCCTGTGCAGGAAAGTGCCATTGCGGATGCAAGGCAGAGAGCAAGAAGTTTGTTTGCTTTCATGTTTGGTACCCTTTCCTTTTCATTTGATTTTATATAATCCGGCGGCACAAAAGCATCCGGAATATAACGGTTTTTGAGGCGGTCAGGCGCCGATCAGATAGGAGAGCAGCAGTTCGTAGGTGTTGCGAAGCGCATCGATATGGGTGCGCTCATAGCCGTGGCTGTTGGCTGTGCCGGGACCGATTGCCGCGTGGCGGATGTCATAGCCGGCGATGATGGAGCAGTCGCCATCTGTTCCGTAGTGAGGCGTGAAGACATCCATGACGAAATCGCAACCGCAGCGGATGGCCGCTTCACGGAGCTCGTTGGTCATGCCCCAGTGGTACGGGAAGCGGGAATCTTTGCAGAGGATGGTCACCTTGTGCTCATCACTGGTCTGATCCGGGCCGGTGGGTGCGATATCAACTGCCAGAATATCTTTGACGCCTTCCGGAAGGTAAGTGGTTCCGTGACCGATTTCTTCATAGGCTGCAAAGTAGTTGATAACTTTGCGGTTTAATTTGATGTGATTGTCTTTGATATATTTCATGGCGGTCATATGAAGCGCGGCGCAGGCCTTGTCATCGATGAAGTGTGACTTGATGTAGCCGTTCGATTGTGTAAATCTCGGATCCAGCGCGATGATATCTCCGGTTTCGATGCCGAGCGCACGTGTCTCTTCAGCTGTTTTGACATTTTCATCCAGCACGACACAGACATTTTTGCGGAAATCGCCCATGGTGTCGCGAAGCTCTTCCTCTGTGACATGGACAGAGTTAGGTGTGCGGCATACATAGCCGGTGTACACTTTTCCGGTTCTTGTATAGATTCTGACATTGTCCATGACGCAGTAGAACGGGTAAATGCCGCCGACTCCGCAGACATTCAAAGTGCCGTCCTGGTTGATGCGTCTGACCATGAGACCGATGTCATCGAGGTGTGAGGTGACAACAAGCGTGTTGTCTTCACCGCCCATCTCGACGAGCAGTCCGCCCTTATGGGTGGGCTTGCTCTCAAAACCGAGCCTCATCATCTCTTCTTCCATATATCTCTGGATTTCTTCATATTGAGACGTAGTACTGTCGATGGCAAGCAGTTTCTGCAGCTGATTGATACAGTACTCATCGTCAAAAGTATACATGGTAAGATTCCCCCTTATTTCAAATTTTATCAATTGTTTATTATAAAATGATAATAATTTTGTTTCAAGAAAGAGGCGGCTGTTTAAATTCTAACTGAATGTTTATGCAAAAAATGGTTGAACGTTCATTTTTTATGAAGACCCGTCTTTAGACTTTAGCACTATAAATCTTTAGGAGCAATTTCATATCCGACCA
>R11__coassemble_738_pt1 | contig 20228 bp, 16 predicted proteins | sample R11__metabat2_low_PE_006 | metagenome-assembled genome bin R11 | reverse complement strand
GGAAACCCTTGAGCTTCCGGCGGGAGCGAAAGACACGGGAGAGGATGCTGCCGTCACTGCAGCGAGAGAACTGCGCGAGGAGACGGGATATCTGGCAAAGAAGTTTACTTTTCTGACGGCACTTGACACCGCCGTAGCATACTGCGATGAGCGGACGGAGATCTATCTGGCAGAGGAACTGAGCGCGGAGTATGAGCAGGAGCTCGACGAGGCGGAGTCAATTCGGATTGAAAAGCTTGAACTCAAAGAGCTACTTATGCGGATTCGGAGAGGCGAAATAACGGACGCAAAGACTGTGGCCGGCATTTGTGCATATGCGGCCATGTATTTAGAAAAAATCTGAACAATGAAATATGGAGAATGATCCCCGGCCTATCATGACAGTATGAGTGTGCCGGGGATTGTTTTACCTCAGTATGCAAAAAGCGTTTTCCACAGTGGCCTTCTTTCGTGCAGTGTCTTTCGGCTTATGATTGCCGGGGTGTACATGGGGATGAGCTGACAAGCGCTTTCATCGTGTGTGGCTGACCCGCAGAGCAGGATCAAACCATCAGAAATTTACGAGCTAAGATAGATTTTAAATATCCGAAATTTATGTTGATTTTTGTACTTTGATGCGTTAAACTGTTACGGTACATAGCGTTGAAGAATAAAAGCGCAAAAATATTGATTTTGGAAGGGGTTTCTCATGGCGATCAAAGTAATTCTTCTGGTGGTATTTTTCGGCCTGATGATTGGGATCGGATTATACTGCCGCAAACATTCGACCAACGTCAACGGATTTGTTCTCGGCGGGAGATCAGTCGGTCCGTGGCTCACAGCCTTTGCTTACGGCACCTCTTATTTTTCGGCGGTTATCTTTGTCGGCTACGCGGGGCAGTTCGGCTGGAAATACGGTATTTCGGCAACCTGGGCCGGTATCGGCAACGCACTTCTCGGATCCCTTCTCGCCTGGGTTGTACTCGGCAGAAGAACAAGAATCATGACACAGTATCTTGATTCTGCGACGATGCCTGATTTTTTCGGAAAGCGCTTTAACAGCAATGCCCTGAAGATTGCGGCTTCGGTGATTACTTTCATTTTCCTGATTCCGTATACGGCTTCTCTTTATAACGGTCTCTCGAGACTGTTCAAGATGGCCTTCAGCATCGATTATTCGGTCTGCGTCATTGTTATGGCTGTGCTGACGGCGATCTATGTCACGGCCGGGGGTTATATGGCAACTGCCATCAATGATTTTATCCAGGGCTGCATCATGCTTGTCGGTATTGTGGCGGTCATCATTGCTGTTCTAGCGAGCAAGGGCGGCTTTATGGCAGCATACCAGGGAATGGCACAGGTCGTGGATACTTCCGTTACGGATATACCGGGGATGTTCGCTTCTTTCTTCGGTCCGGATCCGATTAATCTCCTTGGCGTTGTGGTCCTGACATCCCTTGGCACCTGGGGACTTCCGCAGATGGTTCAGAAGTTTTATGCGATTCGTTCTGAAAAATCAATTGATACCGGTACGATCGTTTCGACATTTTTTGCCCTGATCGTGGCTGGCGGCTGCTATTTCCTCGGTGGCTTCGGACGTCTCTTCTGCACATCGGAGGAGGTGGCAGCCAACGGATATGATTCCATCGTTCCGACCATGCTTTCCGGTCTTCCGGATATTCTGATTGCGGTGGTTATCGTGCTTGTGCTTTCCGCTTCGATGTCGACGCTCTCTTCACTCGTTCTGACCTCGAGTTCGACGCTGACGCTGGATTTTATTAAGGGTACGGTTGTCAAGGACATGGATGAGAAGAAAACTGTTTTTATCATGAGAGTGCTTCTTGTGGTTTTCATTGCGATCTCTGTAGTGATTGCAATTGTGCAGTATAAGTCCAGCGTTTCCTTTATCGCGCAGCTGATGGGTGTCTCCTGGGGCGCGCTTGCCGGCGCGTTCCTGGCACCGTTCCTCTATGGTCTTTACTGGAAGGGCGCAACAGCTGCCGGCTGCTGGGTAAGTTTCCTGTTCTCCTCAATTGTTATGGTACTGAACATCTTTTTCAGGGGAAGCTTCCCGACATTGATCCAGTCTCCGATCAACTGCGGCGCATTCTGCATGATCGCCGGACTTGTGATCGTACCGGTGGTTTCTGTTGTGACGCCGAAGCCGGATAAGAAGATTGTCGATGGCGCATTTGCGGTTTATAAGAAGAAGGTGCTTGTCGAGCAGAGCCAGTCGCTTGAAGATTGACGAAGAGTAAGATAGGTGGGATGATCTGTAAGAAGGAAGTTCAATAAAATAGCGATGAGCTGATACTTAAGAAGCCTGCCGGAGACATGTTTCTGGCAGGCTTTTCGCCGTTTCATTATCATGCATCGTTAACGTTTTTATGCAGATCGTTTTCTCGCCCGCCGCAGCATACAAGGGAGCAGCCGTAGACTGTTTTACCGTTTTTCCCGGGATACCCTGTTTGCCGCAGCTTACGGAAAGCAGGTCTTAATCTATGTTTTCGGGACAGCAGGGAATGCATTGCAAATAAAGTCTTCCTGTGACAGAATGGTGCGGTAAACATGATTGTGATAACTCAGGGACAATCATTATCCGGAATTCAGTCAGAATCGACACAGGACCCGGAAATTTCGCCTGTTCGGAATCGGAGCGATTCGGGTTAAAAGCTTTGACGTCAGAACTTACAATTGATTTAAAAAGAAAGGGGTGGAGAAGATGTTCCTTTATGAAGCGGTGGATAACCTGATTGCGTCCGGAAGATGGATTTCAACGATGGAATCCTGCACGGGAGGGCTTCTTGCTTCGGTGATCACTGATCGGAGCGGCGCTTCGGATATCTTTAAAGGAGGCTTTGTGACCTACAGCAACGAGGCGAAAGTGCAGCAGGGCGTTTCTCATGGGGTTATTGACACCTATGGAGTCTATTCGATAGAAACGGCAGAGGCGATGGCCTGTGCCTGCGCGAAAGCTTACGGGGCGGAGATCGGAGTCGGAGTCACTGGTTCTCTCGGCCGGAAGGACCCGCATAACGCAGACAGCTCTGTAGGAACGGTATTTTACAGTATTTTTATAAATGGAGCCTTCTATTCAAAACAGATCGCTGTTCCGGGAAATCTGCAGATGAGAAAGAAGATGAAGGAATGGGTGGTCAACCGAATCCTGGAGGATCTTGACGGATTGCTGAGAAGTCTGTGATAGATTCAGTAATTTCCGCAATGACCAGGACATCGATGTGATGCGAAAATAGAAAAATAAAAAGGGACAGACCTCTTAAGACGGACTTATGAGGTCTGTCCCTTTTTCAAGGGAATCATTACATCTCTGCGACAGTTTCCTGATCGGCAAGCCTGAAGCCGCCGGCGCGGAGGGCCGCCTCAGCTCTTTCAGTCTCTTCAACACGAAGAATCATATAAGCGGTATTGGACTTTCCGCCGAGTGAAGCATACATATATTCCAGATTGATGGAGGCTTTTGTGAGTGCGCCCAGCACTTTGCTAAGTCCGCCGACCATGTCCGGAATCGCGACAGCAATGACAGGAGTCATGTTGGCAATGTAGCCGTTGTCCTTCAGGACGCGGGCTGTTTCGAATGCATCATCGGCGATGAGGCGGACGATACCGAAATCCTTGGTCTCAGCCAGAGAGAGTGCGCGGAGATCGATATTGTTTTCTGCCAGCACAGCGGTCATGCTGTCGAGCATGCCGGGTTTGTTTTCAAGAAATACGGAAATCTGCTTGATTGCCATATCGGGCTCCTTTCTGTCAGATCTTTCTCTTGTCGATGACGCGGACTGCCTTGCCTTCGGATCTGGTGATGGACTTTGGAGCGACAAGGGAAACCTTGGCTTTGATGCCGAGCATCGCCTTGAGGCCGTCTTCCAGATCTTTTTGACGGGCAGCAATTTCTCCGAGATTGTCTGTGAACATCTCCGGCGTCATTTCGACATTGACATCGAAGGTGTCGGTGTTGTTGACGCGGTCTACGATGATGACGTAGTTGGCCGCATATCCCTTGTTGAGGAGAACGGTTTCAATCTGAGACGGGAAGACGTTGACGCCGCGGATGATCAGCATGTCATCGGAGCGGCCCTTCGGCTTCTTCATCTTGATGAGGGTTCGGCCGCAGGAACATTTTTCGCGGCTCAGAACGCAGATATCGCGTGTGCGGTAGCGGAGCAGAGGGAAAGCTTCCTTGTCAAGCGAAGTGAAGACAAGCTCGCCTTCGGAGCCGAGAGGAAGAACCTCTTCTGTGTCCGGATCGATGATTTCCGGGAAGAAATGGTCCTCGTTGATATGCATGCCGGTCTGCTCGGAGCACTCGAAGGAGACGCCCGGGCCGGAAAGTTCGGTCAGACCGTAGATATCGTAGGCCTTGATGCCGAGAGTCTGCTCGATATCATGGCGCATTTCCTCTGACCAGGCTTCGGCACCGAAGATACCGGCTTTGAGAGGAATATCGTCCGGTCCCATGCCCATTTCTTTCATGCGCTCGCCCAGATAAGCGGCGTAGGAAGGTGTGCAGCAGAGAATTGTAGCCTGAAGATCATTGATGAACATGATCTGGCGATCAGTATTGCCGGAGGAGGTCGGGATGGTCAGGCAGCCGACCTTGTGAGACCCGCCGTTGAGACCCGGGCCGCCTGTGAACAGGCCATAGCCGTAAGAGACCTGGCAGACATCTTCATTTGTGCCGCCGGCAGCCGTGATGGCACGGGCGCAGCACTCATCCCAGAGATCAATATCCGGCTGTGTGTAGAAAGCAACGACGCGCTTTCCGGTTGTACCGGAGGTTGACTGGATGCGGACGCAGTCTTTGAGAGGCCTTGCAAGCAGGCCGTACGGATATGCTTCGCGGAGATCCGCTTTTGAGAGAAACGGCAGTTTTCCGATATCATCGATAGACTTGATGTCTTCGATGGTGACACCTTTCTCCAGCATCTTTTTGCGGTAGTAGGGGACGTTGTCCCATACATTTTTGACCTGCTTCATGAAGCGCTCGTTCTGAAGGGCGGCCATGGTTTCGCGGTCAGCGCATTCCATGTCCGGCTGGTAATATCTTTCCATAGTGGGATACCTCGTGAAAATATGTGTGGCCTTTTGAAACTTATTTGCATACAGATGGTTTAATCTGAATCAAATACTTGTGAAAATGTCCGCATCCGGACACCGGCTGTGCTCAGGCATTTCTGCCGAGTTCAAAAGCTTTTTTGTTGACTTCAAGGAATTTTGCCGGTACACAGGCTTCGATCGCCTTTGTCCAGGTCTCCATCGGGAAATCGAAGTAGTGGGAGAGCCTTCCGAGAAGGACAAGGTTCACTGCTTTGACATTGCCGGCTTTTGCTGCCAGGGCAACGCAGTCCATGGCATCAACCTTTGCGCCTGTGGCCTTGAGCTTGTCCGCGAGATTCTCGGGATAGTCCATGGCACCTGTGACAACCGGCATCGGATCAATCTGCTGTGTGTTTGTGACGATCTGACCGTCCATCTTAAGGAACGGAAGGGTGCGGGCGGCTTCAAGAACTTCAAAGGAGACAATGAAATCTGCTTCGCCTTCATCAATGACCGGAGAAGCTACCCTGTCGCCGTAGCGGACATAGGTCACAACACTGCCGCCGCGCTGGGACATGCCGTGCACTTCGCTGACCTTTACATCAAAGCCTTCATTCAGGAAGAGATAGCCGAGAAGCTTGCTCGCAAGTACGGAGCCCTGTCCGCCGACACCGACAATCATAATATTCTTTGTTTCCATCTGTCAGTCCTCCTTTGCGATTACATTTCCGTCTTTGTCTTCAAAAGCCCCGAAGCGGCACATCTGTGTGCAGACGTTGCAGCCGACACAGAGGGTGGCATCCACAACCGCTTTCCCTCCGCGGATGGAGATCGCCGGGCATCCGATCTTCATGCAGGACTTGCAGCCTCTGCAGGAGTCCGGATTGACATGGATGGCCGGCTTGCGCTTGACGGTCTTAAGGAGAGCGCACGGGCGTCTCGAAATGATGACGGACGGCTCGGCGGCTGCAAGCTCTTCCTTAACAGCAGCCTCGCAGGCCTTGAGATCATAGGGATCAACAACGGCAATGCGCTTAAAGCCCATAGCACGGCACAGCGCTTCAAGATCAATCTTTCCTGCCGGGTCCCCCTTGATGTTGTAGCCGGTGGTCGGGTTCTGCTGATGCCCGGTCATGCCGGTGATAGAGTTGTCAAGAATGATGACAGTGGAGTTGCTCTGATTGTAAGCGACATTGGCGAGACCTGTCATGCCGGAATGCATGAAGGTGGAGTCACCGATGACGCAGACGGTTCTGCCTTCACTTTCTGTTCCGAGGACTTTGTTGAAGCCGTGGAGAGCGGAGATGGAGGCGCCCATGCAGAGCGTCATCTCCATAGAAGCAAGGGGCGCGATGGCACCGAGAGTGTAACAGCCGATATCGCCGAGAACGGTGCAGCCAACCTTCTTGAGAGTGTAGAAGAGACCTCTGTGCGGACATCCCGGGCAGAGCACCGGCGGACGCATCGGGAGGGCTTCTTCGAGGGATCTGCCTTTGTGAACTTCCGCGCCGAGTGCCTTCGCGATGAGATTCTGTGAAAATTCGCCGCAGATCGGAAGAATGTCTTTGCCGCTCACAGGAAGTCCGAGAACTCTGCAGTGATTTTCGATGATCGGATCGAGTTCTTCAACAACAACAAGCTTCTCGACTTTGGAAGCAAAATTGCGGATCAGCTCTACAGGAAGCGGGTTCACCATGCCGAGCTTGAGGATGGAAGCGGAGTCGCCGTAAACCTCTTTGACATACTGATAGCTTGTGGAAGAGGTGATGATGCCGAGCTTCGTGCTGCCCATTTCCATACGGTTGATCGGAGCGGTTTCAGCATATTCGATAAGAGCCCTGGTGCGTTCCTCAACGATCGGATGACGCTTTTTGGCATTTCCCGGCATCATGACATATTTGGCAATATTTTTCTCGTAATGCCTGACCGGAACCGTGCGCTCTCCTGTCTCAACGATTGACTGGGAGTGAGCGACGCGGGTGCACATCTTGATCATGCAGGGCGTATCGAATTTTTCTGACAGTTCATAGGCGAGCTTTGTGAATTCGAGGGCTTCCGCCGAATCCGAGGGCTCAAGCATCGGAAGCTTGGCCGCAATCGCGTGGTGGCGGGAATCCTGCTCATTCTGCGAGGAATGCATGCCGGCGTCATCGGCGACAACGATGACGAAGCCGGCGTTCACTCCGGTGTAGGACATCGTGAAGAGCGGATCGCAGGCCACATTGAGGCCGACGTGTTTCATGGCACAGAAGGAGCGTCTGCCGGCAAGAGAAGCGCCGAAAGCGGATTCCATGGCAACCTTCTCGTTCGGGGCCCATTCGCAGTAGACATCATCATAGAGGGCGAGTTCTTCCGTAACTTCTGTACTCGGAGTTCCGGGGTAGCTGGAGGCGAAACAGCAGCCCGCTTCATAGAGGCCGCGGGCAACGGCCTTGTTGCCCAGCATAAGTTGTTTCATAGTCAGTTATATCCTTTCTCAAAAAGTAAGAGCCTTCTTAAAAAATAAAGCAGCAGGCGCTTTTCACATTTTAGCACGTTAAAGTTTCATGTGCAATGAACTATTGACAATGACGGGGTACAATCTCTATAATGATTTAATGCGTTGAAGCGGCGATATACTCCTGAAATAAAAAATGTCAGCCGTCTCTTATTAATCGCATAAAAATTTATATCGGCGGGTGTATGGATGGCCTCGGAAGAAGAGTTCCGTTCCGCCGGAAAGGAAAAATCATGCCTATAGCGGATCTGCTTGAGAGAAACAGCAAATTATTCGGGGATGAGGTGGCTCTTGTTGAGATTAACCCCGAGATCAGGGAAGAACAGAGAGTGACCTGGAAGGAATATGAACTGATTCAGCCGACCTCCTCCGCCTATTACCGGAGACAGATTACCTGGTCGGTTTTTGATGAAAAGGCAAACCGCGTCGCCAATATGCTTCTTGACCGGGGTATCAAAAAAGGACAGAAATGCGCAATCCTTCTTATGAACTGCCTCGAATGGCTGCCGATTTATTTCGGTGTCATGAAGTCGGGTGCGGTGGTGGTGCCGCTTAATTTCCGTTTTACGGCGGACGAGATCGACTACTGTCTGAAACTTGCGGACTGCGATGTCGTTTTCTACGGACCGGAATTTATCGGCCGCATTGAGCAGATTGCGGGGCATCTGACCGAAAAGATCAAATTCTTTGTCGGTGACCAGTGCCCTCCGTATGCGGAAGATTATTACCGCGTCTCCTCCAACAGTTCTTCCAATGCCCCGAAGGTTCTGGTTGAGGATACGGATGACGGGGCGATTTATTACTCTTCAGGTACAACCGGATTCCCCAAGGCGATTCTGCTGAAGCATTCCGCGCTGTCACAGGCTGCGGTGATGGAGGCTAATCACCACGCGACAACAAAGGACGACTGTTTCCTCTGCATTCCGCCGCTTTATCATACGGGAGCTACTATGCACTGGTTCGGATCGCTCTTTACCGGAAGCAGAGGCGTGCTGCTCAAAGGTCATTCGCCGGAGGCTATTTTCCAGGCGGTCTCCAATGAGAGATGTTCTATTGTCTGGCTGCTTGTCCCGTGGGCGCAGGATATTCTGGCTGCATTGGACAGAGGGGACCTGAAGCTCGAGGATTACCACCTGAGTCAGTGGCGTCTCATGCATATCGGTGCCCAGCCGGTTCCGCCCAGTCTGATCAAGCACTGGCTCAGCTATTTCCCGAACCATAAATACGATACGAATTACGGACTCAGTGAGTCCACAGGCCCTGGCTGCGTGCATCTCGGCATGGACAATGTCCATAAAGTCGGGGCGATCGGCGTTCCGGGCTACAAATGGAAGACGAAGATCGTCGATGAAAATGATGTTCCGGTCGCAGACGGAGAGGTTGGAGAGCTCTGTGTCAGGGGCGGCGGCGTCATGGTTGAATATTATCATGATCCGAAGGCTACCGCAGAGGTTCTTAAGGACGGCTGGCTTCATACCGGCGATATGGCACGCAAAGATGAAGATGGATTTATTTTCCTTGTTGACCGCAAAAAGGATGTCATTATCTCCGGCGGTGAGAACCTGTATCCGGTGCAGATCGAGGCTTTCCTGGCAGCACATCCGAAGATCCACGATGTGGCGGTGATCGGCCTTCCGGACAAACGGCTCGGCGAGATTGCGGCCGCGATTATCCAGGTCAAGGAAGGCATGGCGCTTACGGAGGAAGAGGTAGACCGCTTCTGCGTTGATCTTCCGAGATATAAGAGGCCGCGGAAGATTATATTTGACGAGGTTATCCGGAATGCGACCGGAAAGATCGATAAGCCGAAGCTTCGCGAGAAGTATAACAGCGTGCGGCTTGTTGAGGAACAGAACAAGAGCTGATCGTGTGAAACGGGTTCGGGGGTTCCCGAATCCGTTTTTGGATGCACCGGGGCCTCGATGACGGAAAAAGTCCGCCGGGGAACAGCGGGGCTGCAATGGTTAAGCTGTCACAGCCGGAAAAGGCGTTCGGAGAAGAACAGAGATGATAGAAGTAAGAGAAATTAAGGTGCCGTGCGGAAGCGGTCGCGCCGAAATAGAGAGAAAAATCGGCCGGATGCTGCTCCTTGCGGCTGATGAGCATTTTGAATGGAAAATTCTTCGCCACTCCGTTGATGCAAGAAAAAAAACAGAGCTCACGGAGATCTTTTCCGCCGCTGTCTCACTTCCCGGCGGAACAGCCAGAGAGGAAAAACTTCTTCGCCGTCTGAAGGACAGGAGATTTGTCCGCTATGCCCCATGTCAATACAGCTTCCCGTCTCCATCGGTGAAGGCGGCGCCGCTGAAGCATCGCCCCGTCATTATCGGCTTCGGTCCGGCAGGAATCTTCTGCGCCCTGGAGCTTGCAAGGCATGGCTTGAGACCGATTGTATTAGAGCGGGGACGCGATATGGAGCGGCGTTCACGGGATGCGGCACAGTTCTGGGAGACAGGCAGGCTTGATCCGGTGTCAAATATTCAGTTCGGCGAGGGCGGCGCGGGCACATTTTCGGACGGAAAACTCACAACAAATGTGAAGGATAAAAACGGCAGAAATATGTATGTTCTCCGTTCCTTTATTGCCGCGGGAGCACCGGAAAATATTGCTTATGAGTATCACCCGCATATCGGGACCGACAGGCTCCGTGAGGTGATTGTGAACCTCCGGAAGGAGATTATTTCACTCGGAGGAGAAGTGAGATTTGAAAATGAGCTGGTTGGACTTATGAGGTCCGGCGGGCAGCTGACAGGGCTTTGTGTGCGTCGGCCGGACGGCTCCCGTGAGCTCCTTCAGACCGAGATCGCGGTGCTGGCGATCGGACACAGCGCGAGAAATACCGTCCGCATGCTGCATCTGGAAAATGTGCCGATGCAGGCGAAAAGCTTCGCTGTCGGATTCCGGGTATCGCATCCGCAGACGTTGATTGACAGCAGGCAGTACGGTGTTTCGGACAGGGAGGAAATGGAACGCCTCGGGCTTGAGGCGGCGAGCTATAAGCTGACGGCCCGCGCTTCGGATGGAAAAGGTGTCTACAGCTTCTGCATGTGCCCGGGGGGTTATATCGTAAACGCTTCTTCGGAAGAAGGACGGCTGGCGGTAAACGGAATGAGTGATTTCGCGAGAGATTCGGCGCGGGCAAACAGCGCGATTATCATCACGGTCGGACCGGAGGATTTCGGCTCAGAGGGAGAACTGGCCGGGATGCTGTTCCAGGAAAAACTGGAGGAGAGGGCTTACAGGATGGCCGGCGGCCGGATTCCTGTGGAGAAGTACGAGGATTTTGCGGACGGCTTTCTGAGGAGGCGTGGACGGGCCGGTGGTCAGGAAGTGAATTGCCCGCGCGAAAAGCCTGAAGCGCCGCCGGCATCCGGCAAAGGCGGAAAGGACTTAAAAGCTGCGGCAGACCTGTTTATTCCGCTCTCCGAAGAAGAGACGGAGCGGCTGTGTCTTAAGGGGCAGGCTGCTTTTGCTCCGCTGCACAGTCTGCTGCCGGAAACGCTGACAGCGGATTTTATCGAAGGTATGGAACAGTTTGAGCGGACGATTCCGGGCTACACAGGGGCGGAAGCCTATGTCTGCGGTCTTGAGAGCCGAACCTCGTCGCCGGTCAGAATTCTGAGAAATGAAAAGCTGGAGTCAGAGCTCCGCGGACTTTATCCCTGCGGAGAAGGAGCCGGCTATGCGGGTGGCATCATGTCTGCCGCCATCGATGGATTAAAAATAGCGGAAGCGATCGCCTGCGATCATCTTCCGCCGGTATAAATGCTGTGATAAGGTATGGATTGGTGATTTCAGGCGCCGTATTCGGGCCAGAACATGTCGGCGGCATAACTTCCGCGGGTCGCATTTTCCCAACTGAGGTTGCCCGGCTGCTCAAAGTTCGTGCAGAAATAGACGGCGGCGTTGTAGGCGCCCTCATAACTGTTTTCAACATTGCAGAGGTAATCCAGGGTGCCTGTGTAGCAGTTTTCCAGCTCGTACCGGAGATAACCGAGCTGCCCCTCGAGTGAAGAGGAGGAAAAGCCGTGCTCCTCGCAATAGGCGCGGAGATTCGAAAGGCGGCTTCCGCCCCACTGGCAGATGCCGTAGTAAGAGCTTCCCGCAGCATCCGGATTCATCGTGCATTCCTGATAGATGTTGCCCATGATGCCGCAGGCCGCGGCACTGTTGAGACCGAGCTCGGAGGTCAGGTAGCTGAAGATCACATCAGAATTGCTTCCGGCAAAGACAACTGCGGGACTTGCGGCAAGCAATACGGAAAAAGTGAGAAGAACTGCGGTGAGCAGTGAGCATAATCTTCTTTTCATGGTAATTGAATTCCTTTCTGTATGTGCGGGTCCGGAAAAACGGCCCGACGGAATTTTCGATCATCAAAATCATGATCACAGAACGCATCGTAACACATTTGTAACAATTTGTAAAACAAAATTATTAAATACACAAAAAATACACAACAAAATTGCGCGGCGCAGACTATTGGAATTGACAGAAAATCGTTCGTTGGTATACTTTAAAGTGATTGGAATAAAAGGGAGATTGTGCCTCGCGGTATTGCAGATGATCTGAAAGAAGCGAAGCCGGGGCTGCGGAACTGAGGCATCGAAGCGGGTTGCGACGACCATTTTACTGATTTCATTTTTAGTTCGGCGGAGGAGAACGATGAAGACACGCGGAAGAAGAAAAAGAAAAAAGAGAGCCGGCAGAATTGTCCTGATGGTTATGGTTACCGTGATGATTCTTCTGGGAGCGGGCTGTGCGGCTTTTTATGCCTATCCGCTTTTTCTTCCGAAGGTAGATCCGTTTGATTATGTCACGGTGAGCTTTGAAGGAAAGACCGGGTCCGGCGTTGCCGAAGTCACACCGCTGACGGATTTGGTCGGAGCAGATGTCTCCAGGATTACCTATACGATTTCCAGAGAGACCGGGCTTACCGAAGGAGAGGAGATCACGGTTACAGCGAAGAGCCGTTCCTATAATCTGACCCAAAAGGAAAAAACATTTGAGGTGTCGGGACTTGAACAGCCGCTGACGGCCATGAAGCAGTTAGGGGAGGCTTCTATTGCAGAACTGAATTCCAAGGCGGCGGCGCTGATGCAGCTCAACATGGGCGATCCGTCGGATGCGTTCGGCGTCACTAATGAACTGATCTCATCGGAGCCCGCCAGAATGTTTCTTCTTGCAAATACAGACGGAACGAATATCCTTTATCATTTTACGAAGGCGAAATTCAGAACAAGCAGCGGTGAGGAAAAGCTGGTTTTCCTGGTCTCTTATTTCACAAATGTGATGTACAGTGCGGACAATGACGGACAGATTTCTTTTGACTCATGCAATTACACCGGTGAAGAGGTGCTGCTCGGCGATGACGTGGTTTATGACAGCTATATCACGGGCTATCCGTCCCTGAAAAAAGCCAAGACAGTACTTGTGGACGAGCAGAAGACCGGTAAAACGGTTACTTCTATTAAGATGAACTGAACATCTGTCGGAACAGACAGCTCTTTTAAAACTGCCGGGCTTATTTTTTCTGTACAAATGTATTCCGGCAGTGATAATATAAATCTGAATCGCCTGCATTTTTATAATACCCTGCACGGCTGAGGGGAGTCGCTTAAAGGGAGTATGGCAGCCTTTTGAGGGTGCGGGGAGGCGGTGACGGCATGGATGGGGGTTCTGCCGTCTATACACGCAATGGGAGTATCAGTCGGATAAGGGGAGCACAGCATTGAAGAAAAAGAAGAACAGGGGTCTTGTTGCCCTTCTCGCATGCGCGGCTGTTCTGGCTGCGGCAGCTGCGGTATATTGTATTTATGCAGCGGCGGAATACGGCGGGAAGTTTATTGAAGGAACGGAGATCAACGGGCTGAACGCCGGCGGCATGACGGCGGAAGAAGTAGAGACAGAGATCCGGGACCGTGTGGAGGACTATACCCTGACGGTTGTTTTCCGCGGGGGTATTGAGGAGACGATCACCGGCAAAGAGATCGGTCTTACTTACACTCCGGACAACGGAGTCGAAACGCTGATTGAAAATCAGAATGTCTACGAATGGGGACTCGGAAAGCTGGGACAGACGATGTCCTTTACAGTCGGGGAGGCCTATACCTACGATGAGGCGATGCTTGAGGCGGCGATGAAGGCTCTGCCTGAATTTTCCGCTGAGAACTGTGTCGAGCCGGAGGATGCTCATCTTGCCATCGGCAGCGACCACCGGCTTAAGATTGTTGAGGAGATTGACGGCAATTCTCTCAGGGAGTCGGTTGTCTTAAGTGCTCTCAAAGATGCTGTGGAAAGCGGACAGGAACGGCTTGATCTCACAACGATGTCCAATGCATACAGAACGGCGGAAGTCAGATCGGATGATGCGGATCTCATCAATCAGATGAATGACCTCAATACGTATCTTGATGTTGTTGTGACCTACGAGATGTATGATGGAACCGTTGTCACGCTTGACAATACAGAGACATCCGGTTGGCTTTCAGTAAAGGATGAAAATTCCGGCTATTATTATCTGAACACGGATGTGCTCATGGATCACTGCACGGAATACGTGAGGAAGCTTGCGGAACAATATGACAGCCTCAGCGATTCAGTGACATTTTCCTCTACCAACAGGGGTGAGATCCTGATTCCTACAGCACAGTACGGCTATGAGATCGATCAGGCGGATGAAGCGGCAGAACTGTATAATATTATTTTGAGCAGAACATCTGCCGAGAGGGAACCGCTTTACCTTGTCTGCTCACCCGGTCTTTCGACAGCTGAGGGTACATACATTGAAATCGACATCACCTATCAGCATGTATATTATTATATAAACGGCTCTGTTTATTTTGATACGCCCTGCGTGACAGGCCTTTCAACGGATCCCGACAGGGAGACGCCGACGGGAATCTACAGTATCTATGAAAAGGATACCAATAAGACGCTTCGCGGAGATTATGATGAATCAACCGGAACGTATTCTTATGAATCCTTTGTAAATTACTGGATGCGCTTTAATGAGGGGGTCGGGCTTCATGATGCGAGCTGGAGATCGGAATTCGGAGGCGATATCTATACTTATTCCGGTTCACACGGCTGTGTCAACCTGCCGTACAGCGCGGCACAGGAGATTTACGGGCTTTGTGATCTGGGAACTGTTGTGGTTGTGATCTGACAGCCCAGGAATATTTTCTGTATATTTATCCGTAAATAAAAACCGGTCTTAAGAATGGTTGCGAATGACCTTCTCTTAAGACCGGTTCAATTATTATAACGTACGGAAAACGTGCCGGCGGCACGTTTTCTCGTTATCAGATGATCGTGATCAGTTCTTCGGGAGAAGAAATGCTGTAATCGAACTCCGGAACAGAGCCGAAGCCGTAGGAAGCATAGACAAACGGGACACCGGCCGCTTTTGAAGCGCGGTAATCGCCCAGTGTGTCTCCGACGTAGGCGGGTTCTTCGAGAGCCCATTTTCTGCAGGCGAGCCGGATGTTTTCTGCTTTGGCGAAACCGGTGTCTCCAGGGCAGAGATGACCGGTGACATAGGGCTCAAGTCCGTGGATTTTCATCAGGACTTCGATGTAACCGGCTTCGCAGTTGCTTACGATGACAATCGGAAGCTTCTTTTCGAAAAGAAAGGTAAAAAGCTCGCGGACGCCGTCATAGAGCGGCGGCTTTTTCTGCAGCAGCCAGTCGTTGTTGCGGCGGCAGCACTCATTGACGAGCGGCAGCATGATTTTTTCCGGCAATTCCGGGAAAAGGGATCTTCCGATATCGGAGAGCAGTTTTCCGAATTCTTGTTTCAGTCGTGAAGCGGTGATCCCGGAGCATTCTATTCCCTGCTCGGAAAATACTTCTCGCCAGCATTCGGCAGTATCGGGTGTGGAATCCCAGAGAGTCCCGTCCACGTCAAAAATCAGAGATTTCATAATGGTAACCTTATTTCATAAATATTACAAATGTCTAAAGATTGTCTCCGTGGAGTATAACAAATGACTTCTGATTTTGTAAACCCTCTGCTTGCATGGTATAATACAGAAAAACGCGCATTGCCCTGGCGAATGACAAAGGATCCGTATTGTATCTGGATTTCAGAGATCATGCTCCAGCAGACCCGGGTTGAGACAGTTATTCCTTATTACGAGAGATTTCTCGGCGAGCTCCCTTCAATCGGAGCACTTGCAGACTGCGATGAGGAGAGACTGCTTAAGCTCTGGGAAGGACTTGGCTATTACAGCCGGGCAAGAAACCTGAAAAAAGCCGCTGTTTTGCTGAGAGAGAAGTTCGGGAGCTGTTTCCCAGATTCGGAAGAGAAGATTAAAAGTCTTCCCGGAATCGGTTCATATACGGCGGGGGCGATCGGTTCTATCGCGTTTGAATTGCCGCTCCCCGCAGTGGACGGCAATGTGCTGCGCGTGTGTGCGAGGCTTGACGGCCTTTTGGAAAACGTGCTGGACATAAGGGTCAGGAGAAGGACAGAGGAGAGGCTGCGGCAGCTCCTCAAAGAGAGACGCTCTGAAGAAAAGAAATTTTCCTGCGGCGATTTTAACCAGGCGCTGATTGAGCTTGGGGCGCTTGTCTGCGTTCCGAACGGGGAACCGAAATGTGAGAGCTGCCCGGTGAGAGCCTTCTGTACAGCGGCGGAAAAAGGCCTCACGGCGGAGATTCCCGTGCGGATTAAAAAAAACGCGCGGAGAACAGAAGAGCGAACGGTTCTGATTGTCCGTGACGGAGAGAAGACAGCGGTCAGAAGGAGACCGGAGACCGGACTTCTGGCGGGACTTTATGAATTTCCGAATGTCTCGGGCTTCATCTCGGAGAGGGAGGCTTTGGCTGCGGTAAAAGAGGCCGGTCTTGAACCTTTAAGGATCCGTCCGCTCCCTGCGGCAAAGCATATTTTTACACACATTGAATGGCACATGAGAGGATATGAGATTTTGACGGCTTCCGGCGAGGAGATATGCGAAGGGGGCTGGCTGTTTGCCGAAAAAACGGAACTTGAAGACAGAATGCCGGTTGCAACGGCGTTTGCGGCATATGCCGAACAGATTGGACTTGGATTAGGAAAGAAGAGGAAAACAAAATGAAGATTCTCACGATCGCGATTCCGTGCTATAACTCTGCGGCTTATATGAAAAAAGCGATTGATTACGCAGTGATGGGCGGAAACGATGTGGAAGTTCTGGTGATTGATGACGGTTCCACGAAAGATAATACACTGGAAATCGCAAAGGAATATGAGAAGAGGTTTCCCGGTATTGTGCGAGCCATTCATCAGGAGAATAAGGGACATGGCGGCGCCGTGAACACAGGCCTTCGTGAGGCAAAGGGAATTTACTATAAAGTCTGTGACAGCGATGATCATTTTGATTATGACTCCTATATGAAAGTGCTTGATGTCTTAAGGAGTGTGATTGCCGGACCCAGAACACTGGATGCACTGATTGTCAATTATGTTTATGATAAAGTCGGACAGAAGCATAAGAGGGTGATGCGCTATACCGGCTGTATGCCGGAAGACCGGATTTTCACATGGAATGAGATGGAAAAGCCGCTTGGGCCGGGCAGATATGTGCTGATGCACAGCCTTTTCTACAGAACGCAGCTTCTTCGGGAGAGCGGGTTTGAACTGCCGGAGCATACCTTCTATGTGGATAATCTGGTGGCCTTTATTCCGATGATGCATGTAAAGACACTTTATTATCTGAATGTTCCGCTTTATAAGTATTTTATCGGAAGAGATGATCAGTCCGTCAACGAGGAAGTGATGATCAGCCGGATTGACCAGCAGCTGAAGGTGACAAAGCTCATGATCGACGGTTACCGCCCTGAGCTTATCAGGAAACGCTGCCAGTCCGAATTCATTATTCATTATCTGGGAATTATTATGAGTGTGTCAACGATTCTGCTGCTCAGAATGGGAACCGATCAGGCATTGGCGATGAGAAAGGATCTCTGGGAGTATCTGAGAAGAAAGGATCTGTTCCTGTATCTGAAGATTCGCTACAGCCTGCTTGGCCGCATGCTCAATATGCCGGGCAAGGCCGGAAGAAAAGCCGCTGTCGAGGGCTATAAGCTGACACAGAAGATTTACGGCTTTAACTGATAAGGAGGATGTACAGTCCGGCGCGTTTCCCGCTGCCTCAGCATATAACGGGACTGCCTGCGGCATTCCCGTCAGCTGACGATGACGGCGAGCTTCTCCGGCTCCAGACCGACCGAAAACAGTCTTTTTATACCGCCGGATTCGCCGTCCAGGTGAATGGGGCACGGCTTTTCAGCCAGGAAGTCAACGGAGCGGCAGCGGATGAATTTAAGCCCGGGAATCCATGTATGCAGTCCGCCGCGGGCGAGCGGAAGCGCAGCGATGAGTTCAATCCGCGGCATTCCTCCGACGATGAGAACATCAAGGAGACCGTCCTCCGGGCGTGCATCCGGGGTCATCATACAGCCGCCGCCTTCAAATTTCTGGTTCATCACAGCGGCAAAATGAACTTTACGGCAGGTAAACGGCTGCCCGCCGTCTACGCGGACCTTCAGCGTGCAGGGCCTGTAAAATGCGATCTGTTCCGCGGCAATGGCAGAATAGGTCAGCTGCCCGAGACCGAAACGGTTGAGGAGGTCTTTTGTGACGGAGGAAAGTGCTTTGTGGCACACCGCTGCATCGAAGCCAATGCCTGAGCTCACGGCAAAACGACGGAAGCTCTGCCCGGACTTTACTCTTCCGACATCCATCCTGATGATACGTCCGGGATGAAGAATGGCAGAAATCGCTTTTTCGGGCTGCGTCGGAATGCCCATTCCGCGGGCAAAATCATTGCCTGAACCGGAGGGGATGAGGCCGAGAGTGACGGTATCAAGATGTGTAAGCCCATTCAGCACTTCATGGATGGAACCGTCACCACCGATGGGAATGATCACGGCGTGCGGATCGTTTTCGGAAATCTCGCGGGCGAGATCGCACGCATGTCCCGCATGCGTGGTCTCGAAATGTCTGAATCCGGCGCCTTCGCGGCGGAAAATCTGTTCGATCATGGAATCAAGCTTCATGGCAGAAGCGGATCTAGAGGTCGGGTTGGAAATAAAATAGTACATAGCAGCTGCCTCCATACTGTCTGAATCATAGCTTATGGGCAGAGAAAAAGCAATCCTGAGAGAAAAGGGCTTTCCGCCCGCTGCCGCAGACATTGAAATAAGAAGAGGCAGCCGGCAGGAACGAAATTCCAAAAGTTGAAGGTTCGAACTTGTAACGTCTTTAAACCTATGCTATAATACTCGAACAGTGTGTGCGCGCAGTGGCTCACTGCTAATTGATTTATAAAACAACAGCGCATAAGACAGCGGGAGGAATATGATGAAGCATGTAAAGACTCTTAATACAAAGAACCTTCAGGAAACTCTTAAAAAGGGCGGCTGCGGCGAATGCCAGACATCCTGCCAGTCCGCATGCAAGACAAGCTGCACAGTCGGAAACCAGAGCTGTGAGTCAAAGAAGTAATGAAAGAAACTTTGGGGTGATTTCCACCCCTATCATATTTCACTTGAATATATGAGATGTCGGCAGCGGCCCCGCCGCTGCCTGCATTTTGTCCGGGAGAATTATGCAGATTCATCAGTATAAAAGCAATGGGCTGAACATTGTCATGGATGTACCGGGAGGCTCAGTGCATGTCGTCGATGACCTTGTTTATGATGCGCTTGCCATGATGAATGGGACGCAGACAGACGCAGAGCTTCGAAGAATGCTCCGGGAGAAGTACGGAGAGTGCCGAAACGAAGACGGAAGTGATGAGATTGAAGAGGCACTGGAAGAAATCCGGGAACTGAGAGAGCAGGGAATGCTTTTCAGCGAGGAACCCTATGCCCCATCGGTAGAAGCGTTTGCAAAGAGACCGACCGTCGTCAAGGCTCTTTGTCTTCATATTGCGCATGACTGCAATCTCGCCTGCCGGTACTGTTTTGCTGAAGAGGGCGAGTATCACGGCAGACGGGCTCTTATGAGCTATGAAACCGGAAAGAAGGCACTTGATTTTCTGGTCGCGAATTCAGGCGCGAGAACGAATCTGGAGGTGGATTTCTTCGGCGGAGAACCCCTCATGAACTGGAACGTGGTGAAGCAGCTTGTTGCATACGGCAGGGAGCTGGAGAAACAGCATCCGAAACATTTCCGCTTTACGCTTACGACGAACGGCGTGCTGCTCAATGAGGAGATCATGGAGTTCTGCAACCGGGAAATGGACAATGTTGTCATGTCGATTGACGGACGGAAAGAGGTTCATGACCGGATGAGGCCTTTCCGAAAGGGACAGGGCAGCCATGATCTGATTCTGCCGAAATTTCAGAAATTCGCAGCTATGCGAAGAGAACTTGGGCTGAAGTATTACGTCAGGGGAACCTATACGCACTGGAATCTCGATTTTGCGCAGGATGTTCTCTATCTTGCGGACTGCGGCTTTGATCAGATTTCGGTTGAGCCGGTTGTTGCGCCGCCGGAAGAGGACTATGCGCTTAAGCCTGAAGATCTGCCGGTTCTGCTTGAGCAGTATGATATTTTGGCAAAGGAAATGCTCCGGCGCGAAAAAAAGGGAAAAGGTTTTAATTTCTTTCATTTTATGATAGATTTAACGGGTGGACCCTGTGTTTACAAGAGACTCAGCGGCTGCGGCAGCGGAACGGAATATCTTGCGGTGACACCCTGGGGAGA
>R11__coassemble_632_pt1 | contig 22139 bp, 16 predicted proteins | sample R11__metabat2_low_PE_006 | metagenome-assembled genome bin R11 | reverse complement strand
GTACGCACGGTGGTGTGAGAGGTCGGGGATTTATTAAAACCCCCTCCTACTCGATTTCCGATTTACAAAAGGAATTGCCGATAGCAGGAGACTTTGATCCGTTTACAGCCCGAGGAGCTGTTTCTTTTTCATCTCAAATTCAGCCGGCGTAATCACGCCCATGTCAAGCAGCTGCTTGTATTTCAGAATCTCATCTGCGGCTCCGGAAACTGCGGGCTGCGGTGCTGCCTGCGGAGGAACGGGAGCATTGACCGGAGGCTGTGCATACGCGGGGGCTGCTTCCGGCATCGGACGGCCGCTGCGCTGTTCAAACAGATCATAGAGATCGCCTGCGCATCTGTAGCCTTCGCGGACGTCTTCTTTTGTGACAAAGAGGGCATCCATGACGATCAGATCGACATACGGAATAAAGTCATGATTCAGGAAGACACGCACCTTCATCTGATTGATTTCCCTGTCGGGCGGGCAGACCGGCATACCGGGGCGGATTCCTTTAATGTGATGGGAGGTATCTTCGCCCGAATCCTTCGCTGATGTATCCAGCATCAGCTTCCAATCCTTTACCTGATCAAAAGAGATGACGGCCGGATCTGTGGCGCGGCCGTTCACAAACCAGTTGTGAGCGTCATCGACAAGCAGGACATCGGACTTGCCGAGCACACCGGCGCTGATGACACGGCTTTTGTGGAACTCTGTTCGGAACTGCTCGGCGTTCCGGACGGCGTAATCCAGCTCTGCGCGGGCATCTTCTACCGAGAATTTTTCCCAGGCACTGAACGGAAGATCTGCGCAGGCCTTGGCTGTGCAGTTGCCGCAGACGTAAGATGAGCCGTCAGCGAGTTTGGAGCCGGTCAGAAGACCTACTTTGCCGCCGCACAGAATGCAGGTCTTTTTATCAAATAATCCCATTTCTAAATCCTCCTCATAGAATCGTGTGTTTTTACTGAATTTCCGGATTTTTCTCAGAAATATCAGGAAACGCTGTGCAAAAGCCTGTTGTTTCGGTCTTAAAAACAGTACGATATTTTTCCGCTGCATAAGATTGAGATTATTTTACTGATTATTTCCGGGGCGTGCAAGTATATTTGCCGCCCTGATCCTGAATTCACTCAAAGTTAACAAATTGGCCGGGCATCACAGGGCTTTGGCTGCGAATTACGAATGTCTGCTTTATCGGAATTCGCCATCTGAGCGGATTTATGCTACAATGAAGCTGCTGTTTATTGGACAGAGCAAATTGCGAATGCCCGCTATTACGGCATGGCGGACTCACAGACTGCGTTAAAAAAGATAAAAAGACGGTGAATGGTGCGTCGATCTCTTCTCAACAGCTGAGAATATTTGCTCAGTGTCCTGTGAAAATGCAACAGGTGCCGGATCAGGCGTGAAAAGTCGGAGAACCGAAGCTTACGAAGTTCAGGAGGAGAAAATGCTGCAGGAATTTTTTATAAATGATGATGGAATAAAATTGCATGCAAAGCTTGAAAAGCCGGACCATGTTGAAAAATGTCCGCTTCTAGTGATTATTCACGGCCTGACCGGCCACATGGAAGAGAGACATATTGCAGCCGTGGCGGACACTGCGCTTGAGCTGGACATGGCTGCGCTGAGAGTTGAGATGTACGGGCACGGGAAAAGTGAGGGCCGCTTCGAAGATCACACTTTGCTGAAGTGGATCTCTAATGCGCTGAAGGCGCTCGATTACGCGAAAAGTCTGGATTTTGTGACGGATATTTATCTGACCGGACATTCTCAGGGCGGACTGCTTTCTATCCTTGTCGCAGGGATGCGGCATGATGATATCAAAGCGCTGATTCCGCTTTCACCGGCGCTCTGCATCACGGATGGCGCGAGAACCGGAAATATTCTGGGAATGACCTTTGACCCGGAGCATATACCGGACGAGTTTTTCTTAAGCGGAGGTGAGAGACTGCGCGGTGATTATCTGCGGGCTGCCCAGCTGATCGATGTGCCGGAGATGATGAAAAAATTCCGCGGTCCCGTGCTGTTTGTTCACGGCGATGCGGATGAAGCTGTGCCGGCCGAATATTCGGTTAAGGCGAAAGATGAGTATGAGAATGCAAGGCTGGTGCTGATTCCTGAGGATACTCACTGCTTTGATCATCATCTGGATCAGATGCTTGCGGCGGTGAAAACATTTCTTGCTGAAAACTGAAAAGTCCTCTCCCTTTTGACTGCCTTAATGCAGGCTGAGGGAGAGGATTTTTTACACAGAACTGAACTTAGTCTGAAAACCGATAAAGAGCAATTTCATCAGTCTCACGATTGGTCAGGACAAGCGTGCCGTTCTGAAGCATCAGGGCGTTTGCGGCACCTGCACCCCGGTCGAATTTCTCAAAGCGGTAGGAACCGTCCTGCCAGGTGATGACCATGGAATCCCGGTTTCCCTTGCGGTTTCCGACCACCCATGACGGTTTTCCGAGAATACGGCAGGCCCAGGTTGCGTGCAGGAATTCAAGCTTTTCCGGATAGGTGTATTCGAGCTCATATTTGCCGTCGGCATTTTTGCGGTAGAACCTGAGTGTGTCGCCGTGGAACGGCGTGATGCTGGCAAGCTCCGGGACTCCGTCTCCGTCAAAATCGAGGAGAACGGCATCTGAGCAGGCATCCTCCGACAGGGTGCGGATCTCCCATTTTCCGTCTTTACTTTCCGGCGGAATGAACTGGAAGATGCCCGAATCACAGCCGACGACAGCGGTTTCAATGCCGTTGTCCTTATACTTTGAATAGCCGTGGTTTTTCAGCATATTGTCTTTGACAAGCGTGAGCTTAAGCTGGTGCTCCTCATTGAAAGAGGAAAGGTCGGACGGAAGGACAGCGGCATAGACAGCACCCGGAAATCTCCAGTCTTCCTTGTATTCGTGACCGGATTTGAGACAGCAGACGATCAGCCAGTTTATACCGCTGCGGGTTAAAATGCCGAAGCGGTGGACAAACGGCGCTTCGCAGAGAGTGCGGACCTTCCAGCCATCTTCCCAGGGCTCAGCAATGACGATTTTGGCCTCAGCACTGTCATTGGGAGAAAAAAATCTGTGTGTCGCGAGAAAAGCACCGTCCGATCCGGGGATCTGCTGCATGGTCATGACTCCGCCGGGTTCTTTCCATACCGTATCGAGGAGCTCTCCCTCATCAGAGAAAAGCAGGCAGGGATCGCTCTTTTCGGCAGCGACCAGAAAACAGTTCCTGTTTTTGTAATAAAGCGGCGCTATGGCATAACATTTATTCAGATTTGCGATAACCTTTTTCTGTGTATTCAAGAATTTATCCTCCGTAAAATCGATATCTGAAAAGCCGGGGTGATTTTATAAAACTATCCGGACAGGGATTGTTTTTATAAAACAGAGACCGGAAAAGACAGATTGTTCTTAAAAAATGGATACAGAATGATTCGCACCCATCTTCTATATTTGTATCACATATTCCCATGCTGTTCAATTTAAAAACAGAAATATGCACATAATTTCATTCGGCTGTTGAATATTTTAACAACAATCGGTATAGTTATTGAACAGAAGAATGATATCCGGGAGGGCAGCATGGCTGAAAAAAAGAATGGCGGCAAGGTTGATGAACATCAGGAATATTCGCTGCTTTCGCAGGTCGCTCATATGTATTACGATCTCAATATGCTTCAGCCTGAAATTGCGGAGAAACTCTATTTTTCGCGGTCTAAAGTGTCGAGAATGCTTGCGCAGGCCCGGAATCTCGGAATTGTGGAGATTCATGTGCGCCGCATTGTCGACCGGATTCCCGAACTTGAGAAGAAGCTGAAGAAAACGTTTGGCCTGAAGGATGCGATTGTGATCACCGGATTTGGTGAAGAACCGTATACAGAGTCGATGCAGTCACTGACGGATTTTGCCTCCTTATACATTTCCGGACTGATCAGGGGAAACTGCAAAATCGGAATTTCTAACGGCAGAACGATTAATGCGGTGGTTAAGAAGCTTCGGAAGCAGAATCCCTGTGCACTTGAGGTCGTTCAGCTGATCGGCTCGGCCAGCAATACGAATATCGCGGAAGAATCCAGGATTATGGCGGAGAAAATTGTTTCTTCCTTTTCGGGGAAAGCTTACTACCTCAATACGCCCATGTGTGTTGACGATGAATATGTTAAGGAAATCCTTATGAGGGAGCCTTCCGTAAAAGATGTTTTTGATCAGATGAAGACCTGTGATATGCTGCTGACAGGAGTCGGAGCGCTTCCGGACCGGGACAACGGCATCCCGGAGTGGTTTGGAAACCGGCTGCTGAAGTACAGGGATGAACTGCTTGAACAGGGCGCTGTCGGAAGCGTCTGTGCGCAGTATTATGATGTCAACGGAAAGCTGACGGACAGCAGGTGGAACAGAACCTGTCTGGCTATGCCGCTTGGGGAAGTTCAAAAAAACGGGATGACGATCGGGATTGCTGCCGGGGAGGAGAAGGCCCGGGCTATTCTCGGTGCCCTTCGCGGCGGCATTTTAAATGTGGTGATTACGAACGCAGCGACAGCGGGGGAAATTCTCGACCTGCAGGAAAAGCTGAATTTGAAAAACGAATCTGAAACACTGGATTTGAAAAACTGAATTTGAAAAGCCACAATGTGAAATTATGTGCATAATCGCGCATCTGCGTTGACGAAGTGAAAATATGTGATAAAGTGAGGCTATCAGATTTACAAAAAACGGAGGGATGATCATGAGCAAGATTTCTGAGATGACAAGAGAAAACTGGATTATGTCCACTTTCCCGGAATGGGGCACCTGGCTGAATGAGGACATTGAAAATGCTGTTGTACCGGAAGGCAATGTCTCGATGTGGTGGCTGGGCTGTACCGGAATCTGGATGAAGACACCCGGAAATACCAATATCACGATCGATTTCTGGAACGGGAACGGCAAGCGCACGCACGGTGATAATAAGATGAAGCCGGGACATCAGATGGCCAATATGTGCGGCGGACGTCTGATGCAGCCGAATCTCAGAAACATTCCGTTTGTCTGCGATCCGTTTGGCTTTAAGCATGTGGACGCCGTACTCGCAACCCATTATCATCAGGATCATATGTCCGCTGAATGGGCAGCTCACGTTATTCAGAGCGGCATGACAACCATCGAGAACGGCAGGGAAGTTCCGGTACCTTTTATCGGTCCGAAAAAGAGTGTCGAGACCTGGATGAAATGGGGCGTTCCGGAAGAGAGATGCCGGATCGTAAAGCCGGGCGATGTCATTGCGATCGGTGATATTGAAATAGTGGTTCTTGACAGCTTTGACCGGACCTGCATCGTGACAACGGATTCCACAGGTGAAGACCGCGAAGAACTCACAGGAAAATGCCCGGATGATATGGACGACAAGGCCGTCAATTATCTTCTCAAAACACCGGGCGGCAATATTTATCATTCCGGTGACAGCCATTACTCGATTTATTTCGCAAAGCACGGAAAAGATTATGATGTCGATGTGGCATTCGGCTCTTTCGGAGAAAATCCGGTCGGAATGCAGGACAAGATGACCTCCGTCGATATTCTCCGGATGGCCGAGGCTCTGAAGTGTGAAGTTGTCATTCCGATTCACTGGGATGTCTGGACGAATTTCGCACCGGACTGCGAGGAAATCCATCTTCTCTGGAATTTCAAGAAAGACCGGAACGAATACGGGTTCCATCCTTTCTTCTGGCAGGTCGGCGGACGCTATACCTATCCGCAGGATAAGAATAAGATGTACTACCATCATCGCAGAGGCTTTGAGGACTGCTTCGAGCACCCGCAGAATATCCCGTACCGTTCCTGTCTGTAAGACAAAACAGGAGATGCAGAGGAGGAGAACACATTCACCGTCGCATGTTCCTGCCTGTAAGACAAAACAGGAGACACAGAGGAGGAGAACACATTCACCGTCGCATGTTTCAGTCTGTAAGACAAAACGGGACGCGGAGGAATGCTGCCGCCGAAGATCTCTGTACCGTAAAAAATCTGCGGTTTTGTAAGGATAAGAGTATGAATATTCTGGTTATTGATGTCGGTACCACGAGTATGCGGGGCGTTCTGTATGCGGAGAACGGGCAGCTTCTTGGAATGAAGCGGATGCAAAATCATGTGCATTTTCTGGAAAACGGCCGGGCTGAAGAACCGGTTTCCGACTGGGATGAGAACCTTAAGGAGATCTTTCGGCACATTCTGAAAAATTTTCCCTCGGACAGCATAGACGCGATTGCGATTACCTCGCAGCGCTCCAGCGTGATTCCCGCGGACAGAGACGGAAATGCGCTGGCGGACACGATTATGTGGCAGGATACCCGGAATGCTGAGATCTGCAGGGAACTGGCGGAGAAAAATCCAGAGGTTTTTGCTATTACAGGCTCCGGGATCAATGCTGTCTATTCGGGCAGCAAGATGACATGGTTCCGGAGAAATGAGCCGGAGAAGTACAAGAAGGTCTATAAGTTTCTCAACATTCCGGAGTACATGATTCACCTGATGACCGGCGGGTTTGAGAGTGATGTGACATACGGAAGCCGGACGGGACTCATGAATCTTGCCGGAAAGCAGTGGGATGATAGACTGCTGGCCCTTTACGAAGTCAGGAAGGATCAGCTGTGCACCCTGAATGAAGCGGGGGCTGTTGTCGGAAGAACAAGTGCGGAATGGGAAGCCGTGACAGGCTGTCCTGCCGGAATTCCGGTGGTGAGCGCCGGAGGTGATCAGCAATGCGGCGCGATCGGTCAGGGAGTGGCCGGACCGGGCAGCCTTTCGATTGTGACCGGAACCGGTGCATACGCGATTGCAGCCTGCGGGGACATTCCGAAGAATCTAAAAGAGGATGTAGTCTGCAACGCGTCGTCAATCCCGGGCAGTTATCAGCTGGAAGTCAGCAGCAACACCTGTGCCAATGCGTTCGACTGGGCAATTCGCACCTTTTACGGCATGGATGAGATCGATTACGGTCTGATTGAGAAGGAACTTTCGTCGGAACAGGAACCGGCTTCCTGCCTTGTTGTCCCGTATTTTAAGGGAACAGGAGCGCCGGACTGGAATCCGTATGCAACAGCATCCTTTTCCGGGGTGACACTCGCCACGCGGAGAAGTGAACTTCTCAAGGCTGTGCTGGAAGGCATTTTCCTTGAAATGGCTGATAAAATAGAAAATATCGCAGCCTATATGGCTATAAACAGAGTTTACGTCAGCGGCGGCATGACAAAAAGTGAGGTCATCTGTCAGCTGCTGGCGGATATCTGCGGGCGGCCGCTGTATATCAAAAAAGATGCCGAGACCACAGCTTTCGGAGCGTTTTTAACGGCTATGGTTTCTCTCGGAAAATATGGTAATATGGAGGAGGCACAGAAGGCGCTCAATCCTATGGATGAAGTGAAGCTCTTTGTGCCGGACGAAAGACGTCATGCTGTTTACCGGGAGAAAATGCGGCGAATGAAGCAGACCTACGAGCAGCTGAAGGAAATCTGATCGCTGCGGTGCCGAAAGTTATTTTCATGTCCTGCCTGAAAATGAAAGCGGTGACATGACGTTATCCCCGGACAGATTGTCCGGGATTTTTGTTCGTCTTAACGTGCGAGAAACGTGCCGGTGACATGTTTTTTCGTTGTGGGTCTCAGCCGGTTGAATGTCACTTATTCCTTACAGGGAAATGAAATGGCAGGTGAAACCATAAAATGCTTGCTGTGGACGGAGGTGATTTCGGGGCAGGGTGTGCTTGTAAGGCGGCAAAGAAAAAAAGAAATATCTGCTTAAGGGGGAATATAACGATGATCACGCGCTATCGAATCGGTGAACCGATTGATACGGAAGCTATTCTTCAAAAGCCGGAAATTCATCCGGGCTTTGATCCCGCATGGACGGTCATTGAAAATGAAAAAACGCTTGTGCTCAGAATGGATCCGGACGCGGTTGTTTACGGCCTCGGCGAGACGGTGCGGGGGATCAATAAGCGCGGATGGCTGTATACCAGCGATAACAAAGATGAGAACTATCATGACGAGGGCAAGCATTCGCTCTATGCGTCTCACAATTTTTTTCTGGTCTCGTCCAAAAGAGATACCTTCGGCATGTTTGTCGATACGCCGGTGATCGTAAGCTTCGACATCGGATTTACAAAACGGGATATCTTTTCGATCAGGTTCGATTACTTTGACGCAGATTTCTATGTTCTGCGCGGCGGCAGCCAAAAGGAAATTGTCCGTGAATTCCGCGGCCTGATCGGGAGAAGCTATATTCCTCCGAAATGCGCGTTCGGATACGGACAGAGCCGGTACAGCTATATGACGGCAGAGGAAGTCCGGAATGTTGCGGAGGGCTATAACCGCGCAGGAATTCCGCTTGATATGATTTATCTTGACATTGATTACATGGAACGGTTCAAGGATTTTACAACGAATGAAGAGACCTTTCCTGATTTCCCGGGGTTTGTCAACGAGATGAAAGAGCAGGGCATCCATCTGATTCCGATCATTGACGCCGGTGTAAAGATTGAAGACGGTTATGACATATACGAGGAAGGAAAAGCCGGCAATTACTTTGTCAAGAAGGAAAACGGAGATGACATGACTGCTGCCGTGTGGCCGGGGAAGGTTCATCTGCCGGATTTTCTTAATGACGGGGCACGGGAGTGGTTTGGCAATAAGTACGATTTTCTGCTCTCAAAAGGGATTGACGGTTTCTGGAATGATATGAACGAGCCGGCGATCTTCTATACGGAGGAATACCTGAAGGAAGTATTTGAGAAAATTGAGGACTTCAGAGGAAAAGAACTGGACGTCTATTCCTTCTTTGATTTTGTCGGACTTGTAAGTGCGATTGAAAATAATCCCGAATATTTTACGTACTTTTATCACAATTATCACGGGAATAAAATCCGGCATGACAAGGTTCACAATCTCTATGGCTATTTTATGACGAGAGCGGCGGGGGAGGCCTTCAGGAGACTTTCACCGGATAAGCGGATTTTTATGTTTTCAAGGGCTTCTTACATCGGAATGCACCGCTACGGTGGAATCTGGACGGGGGACAATCACTCCTGGTGGAGCCATCTGCTGCTCAATATCCAGCAGCTTCCGGGCCTTAATATGTGCGGCTTTCTTTACTGCGGGGCGGACATGGGAGGCTACTCGGATGACTGCACGGAGGATCTCCTTCTCCGCTGGGCGCAGGTGAGCCTGTTTACCCCGCTTATGAGAAATCATTCGCGGAAAGGAACGAGACGGCAGGAGCTTTACCTCTGGGAAAATTCGCAGGATTTCCGACACGTGATCGAGCTGCGATATGCTCTGCTCCCCTATATTTACTCCGAATTTATGAAGGCGGCTCTTCGGGATGAAATGTATATTGAACCACTTTCTTTTGAATATGAAGAGGATGCGAGAGCCAGGGAGGTCGATGACCAGCTGCTGGTCGGGGAGAGCATCATGATTGCCCCGGTCTATAAACAGAATGCATCGGGAAGATATGTCTATCTTCCGGAAACGATGAAGCTGATCCGCTTCCGCAGTGCGGAAGACTATGATGAGGAAGAACTGCCTGCCGGAGATCATTATGTATCGGTCAAATTGAACGAGACGGCGGTTTTCCTTCGAAGGGGACATGTTCTTCCGCTGATCGCTCCTGCACTGCGAACGGCCGGGCTGGATCATTCGACTCTGCATTATATCTGCTATGATGCCGAAGCAGAGTCTTATGAACTTTATGACGATGATGGGATTAGTATATCGTCATGATAAAAACAGCTTTGAACTGCTGATGAGTCTCCTGTTTCAAAGCCGAAGAGGCACAGGAGAGAGAAAATATCTTTGAAAAATGGGGCATTTTATTTTCCGGAAGTTGCGGGCTATCTGCAGCCTTCGCAGACATCTTCTTTTGCAGCGAGGCATAGAACGGCAGCAGGGAGAGCGGGAAATGTCAAGCAAAACACGGAGAGGCTGATGCCTCAGGAGATGACAGAAACAAATGGTTAAGACCGGATCACGACCTCATGAACGGTCACGCCTGCCTGACGCAGAGGTGCAAGAGCATCGGTTTTATCGGTTTTATCGGTGACAAGATCCGTGACGGAAGAAATGCCGCGGGTGAAGAAGCTGTCTTTTTTTCCGATTTTGCTGTGATCGGCAACGATAATGACCTTGCCGGAGGTCTGGCAGATCATCTGACGGTTGACATGGGCTTCCTCCGAGACACCGCTTGTAATGCCTTCGGCGGCCGTTATGCCGCGGACGCCGAGAATGGATTTATTTGCAACGATATTGGTGAGTGCATTGGAGGCAACAACGCCCGTGAGGCTGGCGAGGCCTTCGGAGACCTGGCCGCCGGTAATGATGAGGACGGTGTTGGGATTCTTTTTTTTCCGGTTCAGGATTTTGATATTATTCGTAACGATTGTGACGCGGTCGCGCTCGATATATTCGATGACATAGGAAGCGGTGGCGGAGCTGTTTACAAAGACAATATCGTCATCATCGATGAGCTGCGCGGCCTCTCTTGCAATCGCGCGCCGGATTTCTTCAAGTCGGGATATCGGCGCAGCGGAGAGAGCGTCTTCCGGAGCTGCAGCTGCTTCTTTCTTTTTGGAGGCGCCGCCGTAGCTTCGCTCTATCATGTCTTCAGCGGCCAGCGCATCGAGATCTCGCCGCACTGTAACGGTGCTGATACCGAAAAGCTCTGCCAGCGTTTCGACTTCAGCGCGGCCGTGCGCATTGATGTAGGATAAGATCTGTTCTTTTCGGGCAGTGATATTTTTTAAGCTGTTTCTCATAATGCTGACTTTTATGGCTTATATTTTGTGATGGAGGTCGTATGGTTGGGGGCTGAGAAAATTCAGACCGGAAACAACGGCGGGATCATTTATCCTGCTTCAGCGTGCAAAAAGAACTGCCGGCGGCAGAGCCTTTTGCTTATCCAAAGCATAACAAAAAACAACATATAAAGCAACTAAAAAGATTATAAAAAGAATATATAGAAAAATATTTTTGGATAAAGAACTGGATATAGAAAATAAAACACGTAAAAACGTCAAAGTCAATCAAAAGAAGTTCACAAAAAAAACGTACATCATTTGGAACTTTTGCGAATTGACGCAAAAAAAACGTAAACGGTATAATCTAAAAAACCGATGTGCGCCGGGTCAGGCGCATGAAATATGATAAAAGGAGACACTGGTAATGAAGAAAAAGATTATGGCGCTTATGCTTACAGCAGCGATGGCTGTCAGCTCCCTCTCAGCAGCTGCGGTTGTTTCCGCGGATGAAGAAGAGGCAGTTACTCTGACATTCGGTTTCTGGGGCGACGAGGCGGAAGCCAACATGAAGATCAGACTTGCCGAAGCTTATATGGCAGAGCATCCGAATGTAACGATTGAATATGAATACTGCTCAGGCAATGATTATCTGACCAAGATGCAGACCTGGTTCTCCTCTGATGAGGCTCCGGATGTATTTGGTGTCGCGAATGATCATCTGATCGTTTTCCAGGACAGCGATCTGTTCGAAGACCTTGCTCCGTATGTCGAAGCTGACGGTCTCGAAGATGCATGGGATTATGAAGCTGCCAAGGAAGCCTATACGATTGAGACCGGCGCTCTCACAGCTGTTCCGTTCGTCAACAAGACTTTCGCAATTGCTTATAACAAAGATCTGTTTGATCAGGCGGGAATCGACTATCCGACAGCTGATTGGACAGAAGAAGATATGTTCGCTGCAGCAGAAGCAATCAACGCCCTCGGCGATGATATCTATGGCCTTCGCTGGGGTGTCCGTGTTCCGGAATTCTATCGCGCACTCTACGGAGATATGTACTACAACTTTGAAGAGCAGACGATGAATGTTGCCGACAACGCTTCCTTCAAATCAGCTGTCACTATGTTTGCAGATTCCATCATCAACGGTCTTGCTCCGGATGAAACAGCCGGCGCAATCTCCACAGGCGGCTTCGAGACAGGTAAGTACGGTATGGCTCTTTCCGCAACCTGGGATATCGCGGTTTATGAATCTTCGATCGGAGATTCCTTCGCGTGGGATGTTGAACTGCTTCCGATGAACACAGAGTATGACACAAGATGGAAGACAACTCTTCGTGCCAACGGCTGGTCCATGAGTTCTCATGCAGAGAACAAAGATGCTGCCTGGGATTTCATCAAGTTCCTTTCCACATCCGAAACAGCTGCTGAAGAAGGATCTTCAATCGGTATTCCGGCTCTGTCTTCTTACTTCAACAGCGATGAGTACATGAATAACTTCGGTGACGGAACAGCTTACAACAAGCAGGTCTTCATCGACATGATTTCTGATTCCGTACCGCTTTACAACCTCGGCGCATATGCGGAAGTCAACGATCTTGCAAAGGCTGATTATCAGATGGTTCTTGCGGGCCAGATGACAGTCGATGATATGATTGCTGACCTTGACGCTCAGGGCTCTTCGATTTTCGCTTCCTACGCTGAATAATCGTTTTAAGAAAAATGTGATGAAGAGGGAACGCGAAGGTCTGCGTTCCCTCATTTTTGATTCGTCACAAACGGAGCTGACTCTTTGGAACGCGCAGTGCGGGAAGATCGGAGAAAGCTTACTTTATCGATAATTAAAGAGGAAACTTACATATGCCCGTAAAGAAAAAGCGTTCGCTCCGACAGCGGAGCAATACCAAATATTTCTGGCTGTTCATTCTTCCGTGGGTGATCGGCTTTCTTGCCTTTACGCTGATCCCGATGACGTATTCCTTCATTATTTCTTTTACAAACTGGAACGGGCATTCTGCGCTCAAGTTTACTGGGATCAAAAATTACATCAATATTTTTACAACAGACAGAACATTCGGAATCGCGCTTAAGAACACGTTTGTGTATATCCTATTCTCGGTTCCTCTTAATACGGTGTTTTCAATCTTTCTCGCCATGCTTCTCAATAAGAAAACACCGGGGACCAATATTTTCAGGGGAATCTTTTATCTGCCGACGATTTGTACCGGTGTCGCCATGTATATCACCTGGACCTATCTGTTCAACGGCACAAACGGTTATATTAACGTCCTTCTGAGCAAGATCGGAATTCAGGGGCCGAACTGGCTCGGAGATATTTCAACGGCAATGCCTTCGATTATTTTCATGGAAATGTTCAATATCGGAACGGCCATGACGATCGTGCTTGCCGGCCTTCAGGATGTCCCGAGGGATTTCTATGAGGCGGCGGATATTGACGGTGCGTCGAATGTGCAGAAATTTTTTAAGATCACCTTCCCGATGATCAGTCCGGTCGTTTTCTTTAATGTCCTGATGGCGATTATCAAGGGTCTGCAGATATTTACCCAGCCGTATGTCATGACTCAGGGCGGCCCTGCAAACTCAACCTATGTATACGGACTTTATCTGTACAACACGGCCTTTATGTACGGAAAATTCGGTTATGCGTCTGCGCTCGCGTGGGTATTATTTGTCATCATTGTTATTATCACACTGGTGATTATGAAGACATCAAATACCTGGGTATTCTACAGAGAGGATGTGAAGTGAGACTATGGGAAGACACAAGAAAAAAATACTCGGCACGGCTGTGACCGAGATCATTCTGATTATTCTCGCTTTGATTTTTCTGCTTCCGATCGTGTGGATGTTTGCTCAGTCCCTGAAGAGTCCGCAGCAGCTCACGGATTATACGAAGCTGTTTGACTGGCCGATTACGTTCCGCGGTTATGTGGAGGGCTGGAAGGGCGGACAGTTTCTGACGTATATCATGAACTCCGTACGTATCGCGGTTCTCTGCGTCTGCGGAACCCTGATCAGCTGCTCGATGGCAGGCTTTGCCTTTGCGAAATTCCAGGTTAAAGGCAAGGGTGTTTTGTTTATGGTTGTGCTTTCGACCATGATGGTTCCGACCACGGTTACCCTGATTCCGATGTATCTGTTTTACGGCAAGCTGCACTGGCTGAATACGATCACGCCGCTTGTGCTGCCGTCATTTTTCGGCGCGAGTACTTACAATATCTTTCTTTTGCGCCAGTTTTTTGCCGGACTTCCGAACGAACTTGCCGAGTCGGCCCAGCTCGACGGCGCGGGCTGGTTCCGCATCTTCAGAAGTATTTATCTGCCGAATGCGAAGCCGGCACTGCTTGTTGTTACCATTAATCAGCTGGTTTTCTGCTGGAACGATTATATGGGACCGCTGATTTATCTGGGAAAGCCGGCTTCGTTTACCATCGCACTCGGCCTCAATGCATTTAAGGGAGAGCAGGGCGCGACGATGGATATCGCACCGCTTATGGCGATGGCCTGCGTTACGATTCTTCCGGTACTTCTGCTGTATTTATTCTTCCAGAAGTATTTTGTCGAGGGTGTTGCGGCGACCGGAATCAAGGGATAAGGAAAATGTTGTTTTGCGCGGACCCGGACTTTCGGGTCCGTTTTTGGTTCATTACAATGTGCGGAAAACGTGCCGGAGGTGCGTTTTTCCGTTTGTTTCGTCATAACGTACAGAGAACGTGCCGGTGGCATGATTTTTCGCTCGGCAAGCCAAGGGGTTGTCAGGACCGGTCCGCTGGTTTACAGGGCACAATGAGGGAAAACAATGGCTGATTACAGAGAACAGGTATATGCAGGTGTGCTTGGAAAAATTGTCGGAGTGTTTTACGGACGTCCGGTTGAAGGCTGGCCGTATGAAAAAATCAGAGATACGTTCGGTATGGTAGATCACTATGTAAACGCTGAGACAGGGGCACCGCTTCATGTCGGAGACGATGACCTCGCGGGGACATTTACATTTTTAAATTGTGCGGAAGATTTCCCCGGAAATCCAAAGGATCTGAAGGCGAGAGACTTCGGGCGGACCTGGCTCGACTATATTATAGAAAACCGCACGCTTTTCTGGTGGGGAGGCTTCGGAAGATCGACGGAGCACACGGCGTTTCTGCGCCTGAAGCAGGGGCATGAAGCTCCGGAGAGCGGATCGGCACGTCTCAACGGGCAGGGGGTTGCGGAGCAGATCGGGGCTCAGATCTTTATGGATGCTCATGCGCTCATGTGCCCGAATGATCCGGAAATGGCCAGACGCCTTGTCAGGGAGTGCGCATCGGTGAGCCATGACGGAGCCGCGGTGGAGTCAGCCTGCTTTATCGCCTCTATGGAAGCGATGGCTTTCGGTGAGCGAAATCTCGATGTGCTGCTTGATCGGGGAACGGCGATGTGCGCGAATGAGAGAATCAGGCAGGTTGTGCATTCTGTTCGCGAGGAGACAAAGAAAACTCAGGATTTCCGGGAAGTGCGCGACTGGCTGGAGGAGAATTACAGCTATCGCTTTTATCCCGGCAACTGTCACGTGATTCCCAATCTTGCGCTGATCATTGCATCACTGACCCTCGGCGGCGACAGCTTTATGAGGGCGATGCAGTACTGCGTATCAGCCGGCTGGGATACGGACTGCAACGGCGCCAACATCGGTGTGCTCAATGCGGTGCGGCTCGGCCTTGATTCCATGAGAGTTCCTTTGGATTTTCTGACGCCTGTCGCAGATCGCTTCTATAATATTTCCGGCTATGCGGCCGGGTGCATTACCGATGCCGTCAGGGAGACGGACCGGATTCTGCGGATTCATGACCGGATTTATGGGACGCAGGAATATAAAGAGAGGCCGAGATTTTCATTTTCTGCAAAAGGGGCTGTCCAGGGGTTTGTATTCGATTCTTCTTATTTTTCCTTATTGCGGAAGGAAAAGCAGGAAAGCGAGGATTGCGGTACCGGACGGATTTTGAACCGCAATGAGTGCAGGGAGGGAGATGACGGCCTCGAGATCGCGCTGCAAAGCGGAGAGGGCGCTGCGATTGCATCTCCCGTGATGTGGGATACGGCGGATATTTTCGGAGGGTATGAGCTGATCGGAAGTCCGATTCTCTATTCGACCCAGACGGTCCACTTTGTCTGCGAGGCAGAAAAAGCCTGCGTCAGGGTGGTTCCGTATGCAGTATTTTATGATTATGATGACAATGAGGAAATCAGGAGAGGAGAGGAATATGTTGTTGACGGGAAGACGGCGTTTTCCTGGAAAATACCTGAAAATCATGGTCATACCATGAAAAAACTCGGGCTTTTCTGTGAAGCGGAGGATAGAGATGCGGTGTTTATTTTGCGCTCCATCGACTGGAGAGGCGCACCGGAGCATTTCGAAATCTCCGGTTCACTGAGAAATTATGATCTCAGCCATCCGAATATGCAGCTCCGGGCCTTTACGGCTTCGGCAGCGCAGTTCTCCTTTGACAGCCGAAGAACCTTTACGGTCTCGCATACGGAAGAAAACGGCCTGGCGGTGATCGGGACGGAGCGGTGGAAGGACTATGAGATGCAGTGCTCAGTGAATCCGGGACTTCAGGACAGGTGCGGTCTGGTTGTGCGCGCGAGGGGACTCCGGAGATATTACGCTTTTGTTCTTTCCGGGGGAACGAAGCTTCAGCTGATCCGGCGCTTAAGTGAGAATGAGACAGTTCTTGCCGAATGCAGCTTCCCGTATGAGACGGACCGCGATTACCGGTTTGATGTCACCGCCATCGGCAATACCCTTACCTGCGCAGTTGACGGGAAACTGCTCATGACGGCAGAGGATGATGTGTACGCTGAGGGCGGCTGCGGTTTCCTGGTTGACAGGGGAACCTTCCTCGCTGATGACCTGCTGGTTATGGATCGGGGCAGGGCATAGAATTATGCCCGGAACGGTCATATGATGATGCCGGAATCAATCGTCAGGGCATAAAAACGCAGGCGGAAGCACCGTCAGAAACCGAAGGGATAACGGAAATCAAAGGAGTAACGGAAAAGAGTAACGGGAATCAAAGGAGTATCGAAAATCAAAAGAGTAACGGAAATCAAAAGCGTGTCGAAAACCGAAGGGGTGGAGAGGTTTCATGGAAAAGGACAGATTTTATCCGGAATATCATTTCCGGCCGGAAAAAAACTGGATGAATGACCCGAACGGGCTGATCTATCACGGCGGAAAATACCACATGTTTTTCCAGCATAATCCAAATGCCGATGTCTGGGGCGATATCCACTGGGGACATGCGGAATCGGAAGATCTGATTCACTGGAAGACTTTGCCGATTGCCCTCGCGCCTTCTTACGCAGAGGGAGAAATACACTGCTATTCGGGGTGTGCGGTGCCGGACGGTGAAGACGTGCGTATTTTCTATACAAGTATCGGAGCAGGGGAGCGCGGCCCCGAAAACGGGGCGGAGCAGTGGTCTGCGAAGAATCTTGATTCGGATCTGATTGCCTGGACGAAAAGCGGGATGCCGAAGCTGAGGCAGGAAATCAACCGTCCGGATGTGATTTTGATGTGGCGCGATCCTTTTATCTGGAGAGAAGACGACGGCTGGTACATGCTGCTCAGCGGTACGAGAAACGGCTGCGGATGCATTGCGGTGTACAAGTCACAGGATTTAACGGCGTGGAAGTATCTCGGTATTTTCTTTGAGACAGAGAAGTATGAGCTTATAGAGTGCCCGAATATGATGAAATTCGGGGAGCGGTATGTGCTGCTCTATTCACCGCTTAAAGCAGTGCGCTATGTGGTCGGAACGATTGACCGGAAAAGCTTTCAGTTCATTCCGGAGACGGAAGGCGTCTTCGATTACAGTGTTGATAAAAAGGGCTTCTACGCGCCAAATGTATTTTTTAATGATCCGAAGGGAAGAAAGCTTGTATTCGGCTGTCTGTTTGAGGGAGATCGGCTGAATTCGTCGATGAAGCGCGGCTGGGCCGGGATGCAGTCGGTTCCAAGAGAAGTGAGGCTGGAAGAAACACTTAAGATTGCTCCTGCGGAGGAGTGTCTTATGCTGCGGAAAGAAGTTCTGGCGAAGTACAGGCGCGGCTGTTCACTTTCGGAGACATCAGCAGTAAAATTGAGCGCGGCGTGTGCGGCCTGCGAGATTGTGATCAGATTTCATGAGGCTCCGGGCACAAAGCTTGCGGTTGAACTTTTTGCGGATGCGGAGGCAGAAGAGAAGACCGTATTAAAAGTGGACACGTCAGAGAGAAAGCTGATTCTCGACCGAAGCCGGTCTGCGCTTCGGAGCGATGTCACGAAGGAAAATATTGAGGTAAAGCTTAGATCTCCGGCAGGCGGCAGAAAAATTCTGCCATCTGCCGAAGAAGTAAAGGAGGAAAAGGAAATCCGTATCTTTGCCGATCACTCTTCGATTGAGATTTTTTATAATGAAGAGGCGGTTATATCGGCGCGGGTTTTTCCGCTGCATGCGTCTGCGATCTGTCATCGGGTCCTGTGCGGAGACGACAGTATCGTGGAAGGGAAAATCTGGAGGCTTGGGCTGTGACGCAGCTTAATAAGGAAGTGCGGCCTGCCGGGAAACAAAGAAATGAAGCGCCGGAACAATCCGCAGCTGTGTTATTGATGCCTGTATTATATGATCTGAAGCTCGCGGGAAAAACTGTGAAGTACTTCATAGCCGTTTTCCGTGACCAGGATCTGATCTTCTATCCGCACACCGAATTTTCCCGGAATATAAATGCCCGGCTCGATGGAGAAGCACATTCCCGGAGAGACGGGCGTTTTTTCTCCGAACTGAACAGAAGGGCCTTCATGGCAGTCAATGCCGATTCCGTGCCCGGTCCGATGGGTGAAGTATTTTCCGTATCCGTATGCTTCGATGACGGCACGCACGGCAGCGTCGATTGACCCCAGGGTGCTGCCGTGGATCACATGCTCTTTTCCGACCTGATTGGCTTCCTGCACAATTTTGTAAATTTCAAGATATTCATCATCCGGTTTTCCGAAAAAGAAATTCCGCGTCATATCGGTATTATAGTTTTCAAAGTCTCCTCCGAAATCAACGAGCAGACCAGCGCCCTGGCTGATGAGCGTGGAATCCGCGGCGTGATGCGGTTCTGCTGCATTGCGGCCGGCGCATATGCAGCCCCCGCCGTGCCGAATGCCCTGGACGGCTAATTCATAAGACAGAGCAGCGAGATACTCCTGTTCGGTTCTGCCGGGCCAAGTCTCCGCGTGCTTCATTGTATTTTCAAGCGCACGGTCAGCTCTTCTGCATGCTTCGCGCATGGAAGCACGCTCGGCTTCATCTTTGTAAACCCGCAGCGGATCAATGTAAGGGGCGGCACTTGCAAGGCGGCCGAATTGAAGGGAGTCGATAAGCATCATGAGAAAGCCTGCCCGCATAAAAGGATCCGCGCAGGTGTGTGTCCGGGCAATCCCACGTTTTTCCAGCTCATTTTTCAGCACGGCAAAAGCATCGTCCCCATCTTTCCAGTAAATGCACTTTATTCGATGCAGCGGTTTCAGCTGTTCTTCGTAAAGAATGTTCGCAATAAAAAAAGGTTCCGATGCGGCGGGGAGAATGAGGGCGAAAAATCGCTCTTCCTGCATCATATCAAGCCCGGTCAGATATTTGAGATAGGAAGAGGGGGTGATAATCAGGAGATCGGCCCCATCTCTGTTCATGTTTTCCTGCACGCGGGAGATTCTCGTCAGCATCGTTTGTTCTGTTCGTTCTGCTGTCATGGCACTGCCATTCCTTTCTTGAAAAATGAAAAACCTGATAAAAAGTATTTCTGCCCGTGGTGAAAGGATTTTCGATACATGAGCAGTTAAAAGTGATGGAACTTATGCCAAAAAAGAAACGCAAATTTTTCTTTTCATATGTGCATGTTGCTGTTATGATTAGTAATCATAATAATAGTAACAACAAATGCATCGGGATGCAAGTAAAACAAAGGAGTGATAGGACATGGATAAACGGACCAGAGTTCTGAATGCCATGAATAAGAAAGAAGTTGATCACGTTCCGGTTGGCTTCTGGTTTCACTTTTCCGGTGAAGAAGCGGTTGGAGATGCCTGTATAGAGGCGCATCTCAAGTATTACCGGGAGACAGATCTCGATTTTGTCAAGATCATGTGCGACAATTATTTTCCTTACCCGCTTCCGAAGATCGGCTGCGCCGGTGACTGGGCGTCTCTGAAGCCGCTGGCGGCGGATCATCCGTTCATCCGCGAGCAGGTTGACCGCGCAAAAGCGATCGTAAAGGAGATGGGAGCGGAGCGCTGTGTTTTTTACAATGTTTTCGCACCGTTTTCATCGATTCGCTTCGGGGCGGAGGCAATCGGCATTTCCGATCAGCGCATCATGGAATATATCCGTGAGGACCGCAATTCATTTATGAAGGCTCTTGATGTGATCGCTGAGTCCAATGCTCTGCTGGCCGAACTTCTCATCACTGAAGCGGGCTGTGACGGTGTTTACTACTGCGTTCAGGGAGCGGAGTATGACCGCTTTACTCCGGAAGACTACAGAGCGATTATTTCACCCAGTGATTTATATGTTCTGGAACATGCCAACCGCTTTTCGGAGAATAATATTCTTCACATGTGCGGCTGGGCGGGAAACCGGAATCAGCTCGAGGTCTGGAAGCAGTACCCGGCTAAAGTTGTGAACTGGGCGGTTCATGTTGAAGGGCTGAGTCTGGAAGACGGACGCTATTTTATCAACGGCAGGACATCGCTCGGCGGATTTGAAACACACTGGGATGATCATACGCAGCAGGGTGTGATCTACACGGTGTCAAAAGAGGAGCTTCAGCAGTACACAAAGGAGATGATTCTCAATCACGGCAAGATCGGTCTTATGGTCGGAGGCGATTGTACGATTGATGCAAAGCTTGACTGGGAGAGAATTCGCTGGATCGTTGAGGCTGCAAGAAGTATCTGAACAGTTTCCAGGTGTATGGAGGGGTGGCGGCCCCTGTGTATAAAAAAGGCTTTTAAGTGAAAGGAGAAAGAGGATGACAAAGAAAAGAATCATGGCATTAGGGCTTACTGCGGCAATGGTCCTTACTCAGAGCGCGGTTATGAATGTTTCTTCCGCAGCTGCTGACGAAAAGATCACATTAACTTTCTGGAACGGCTTCACAAGTACAGACGGTGAAGTTCTTCAGGATATTGTTGATGAATTCAATGAGACAAATGAATTCGGCATTGAGATTGAAATGGATGTTATGCCGTGGGCGACCTTCAATGAGAAGCTTCCGGCAGCGATCGCGGCCGGTGAAGCTCCGGACTTTGTTCTGTGCTCTTCCGGTTATTATCCGCCGTATGTAGAGGCGGGCAGCTTCCAGGATGTTAGTGATTTCTATGAGCTGGAAGATGTTGATGCGGATGATTTCGATGAAAACGTTGTCGATCTTCTCTACTATGATGATCTCTGCGTAGGTATTCCGATGCAGATGGTTTCCCATTACTTCTATTGGGACAAGGATCTCTATGAAGAGGCAGGCCTTGATCCGGAGTCACCGCCGACAACATTTGAAGAGATCATTGAAAATGCAAAAATTCTGACGGACAAGAGCAAAAACCAGTACGGCTTCTGCATTCCGACAGACAATAACGTTCCGGCACAGTATACACTGTATGCTCACGGCGGCGGATATGTAAATGAAGATGAGACAGAAGCTGTCTTCAATTCAGAGGAAAATGCGGCTGCGTTTGAGGACCTGAAGGTTCTCTATGACTGCTCACCGAAGGATACCGATGACAATACTTATATCTGCGGACAGCTCGGTCAGTTTGTCAATGGTCCGTGGATCATCAACGGTCTTCGCGAAAATGAGATCAATTTCGGTGTCTGCGCTGTTCCGGCCTGCGAAGGCGTTGATGCGGACGCAGCAGTTATTCCGGTAGGCTTCTCCATTCCGACCACAACTTCCGATGAACACAAGGCAGCGGTTTATGAATTTGTGAAATACTGGAACTCCACAGAGATCTGCTACAGATGGACTGCTGAATGCGGCACACCGGCATATCTGAAGTCAGTTCAGGAGATGTTTGCGGATGATCCGCTGACAGCGGCTCTCTCTGTACCGCTTTCCTATGGTCACATCGAATGCAAGATGAACGGTGTCAGCCAGATCGCAAGCGATGCTCTGTATCCGGCGATGGAAGAGGTGTTTGACGGCGCCGATATTGCGGAAACACTTGATAAGTACAATACCGTTATTCAGGAGATCCTGGACAATTAAGATTTTAGAAGTGTGAAGGGAGGATGCGCCGATAACGGCGCATCCTCTTTGGCTCGTCATGACGTACAGAAAACGTGCCGGCGGCACGTTTTCTCGTTTGGTTTGCGCGCCATGGG
>R11__coassemble_593_pt1 | contig 23156 bp, 20 predicted proteins | sample R11__metabat2_low_PE_006 | metagenome-assembled genome bin R11 | reverse complement strand
TCTTGATTATATCCTATTAGCCACTCCCGTTACAATGTTAGTATATCAGGTCACAGCATATTCAGCGTAATTCCGAGTACAACGTGATTTCCGTGAAAGGTGATCGTGCACAGCGTCATAATCATCGCCGCGGCAATACCCGCGAGTGCACCCGCAATAAGCGCCAGGATCATGCTGTGTGTATAATAACCGACGACAAATGACGCAAACGCACCGGTCAGCATCTGCCCCTCGAGATTGATATTCATAACGCCCGAACGTTCCGCATAAATCTCACCGAGCGCAGGAAGAACAAGCGGAATAGCCATGCGGACACCCGCTGCTACGAGAGCGATGATAAACGCACTTGAAAATATACTCATCTCTCCGCACCTTCCTTTCCTTTTCGATTCGCGAGCGTCTGCTCAAGCTTTCTCCGCACACCCGGAAGGATCAGCACAAACACAATAATCAGACTCTGAATAACATTGACAATTGAAGTCGGAACATTCATCGCCATCTGCATACTGTTTGCACCTACTGCGAGCGCACTGATAAACAGGCTGGCAAAAATAATTCCAAGAGGGCTCAGCTGAGCAAGCAGTGCAATCAGCATGGCCGTAAAACCAAAGCTGCTTGTGATTCCTTCAAGGACCCGGTAATAAGATCCGTATACTTCTGCCATTCCGGCAACACCGCAGAAAGCACCGCTGATAAAAAGAATAAGGATCAGATATTTCTTAGAATGAATCCCTGCATAGACCGCCGCATCCGGCGCAGCACCAACCGCTTCAATCCGATAGCCCATCGTCGTTTTCTTAAAAACATAATAGACACCGAAAGCCAGAACCGGAACAAGTATAATTCCCCAATGTGTTCGAACGCCCTGCATAAGCTTCGGCAGAGAATATGCGGTCGAAAGCGCCTTCGTCTGCGGAATGCCTCCCGGTGCCTCAAGCGGACCGGAGACAAGCCAGGACATAATGTAGAGTGCACAGTAATTGAGCATAATCGTAATAATGACTTCGCTCGTATTAAATCTGGCTTTCATCCAGCCTGCGATCGCTCCCCAGATGCCGCCTCCGAGAGCACCGGCAATCAGAGCCAGAATCCAGATCAGGATCGGCGGAAGATTCTGCGGAAGATACAGACCAACCAGCACCGAACACAGACCGCCGATATAAAACTGACCGTCACCGCCGAGATTATTCTGCCCGCCGCGAAGGCCAACCGACACCCCGAGTGCCATGATAATGTACGGCGTTGCTTTCGCAAGTGTTTCGAAGATACCGCTCTTTTTGAAAATACCGGCCAGCATCTTTCCGTATGCCTCCCACGGACTTACACCGACCGCACTGATGAAAATAAGACTCACCAGAAATGCAGCAGCAATCGCAATCAGTATTGTAATTGCGTTTGATAAATACCCCGCCTTGCGGGATGTATTGTCACGCTTCATCCGTCATACTCCTTTCCCGCCGGAACCGCCGAGCAAAAGTCCCAGTGTCTCCGCATTCATATCTTCCTCACTGAGCGGAGCGGAAAGCTTTCCGTCCGAAATAATGCGCACTGTATCAGAAAGCTGAAGGATTTCCTCCATTTCCGTAGATACAAGAAGAACAGCGGTTCCTTTATCCGATGCATCAAGGATCTGCTGATGGATAAATTCAATCGCACCGACGTCAAGACCTCTCGTCGGATGCATGGCAAGCAGCAGTACCGGATCATCCCGCAGTTCTCTTGCAAGTATCACTTTCTGAAGATTTCCGCCCGAAAGCGAACTTACCGGATTTGTACGACCGGAAAGTCTGATATCAAAAGCTTCAATCGTCTGATCCGTATCCTGAGCAAGCTTTTTGTAATCGATGATTCCCTTTTTCATATAGCGCTCATCATTCAGATTTCTCAGGATCATATTCTTATCGATACTGTAGCTGTGTACGGTACCGACTTTCTTTCTGTCTTCGGGGATACAGGCCGTCTTTGATCCGATGACTTCTTCTGGTGTTGCGTTCGTATAATCCCTGCCCATGATCGCAACCGTTCCGCTGTCAACCCTGCGAAGTCCTGTAATAACCTCAACCAGTTCGGATTGACCGTTGCCGTCAACACCTGCGATTCCAAGGATCTCTCCCTTATGCAATGTAAAATCAATGCCTTTGAGATTCGAACGGACGCGATTACCGACTGCATTCACGTTCTTCATTTCAAGGACCGCTTCTCCTGTGATCTCACGGTGTCTGCGTTCAACTGTAAGAACCACATCTCTTCCCACCATCATGCGGGCAAGATCCTGTTCGTTCACGTCTGAAGTCTTTACTGTCTGTGTGACCTTGCCGCGGCAGAGAACCGTAACGCGGTCACTGATCTCAAGAACTTCATCAAGCTTATGGGAAATAAAGATAACGGAAATACCCTGTTTAACAAGGTTTCGCAGTGTAATAAAGAGCTGCTTTTTCTCTTTCGAAGTCAGAACACCTGTCGGCTCATCGAGAATCAGCAGCTTTGCTCCGCGGTAAAGGACTTTTGCCAGCTCGACCTGCTGCTGAAGTCCGACGGAGAGCGTGCGGATTTCAGCATCCGGGTCAATCTGCAGGCTGTACGTTTCCGCAAGCTCTGCGATCTTCTTCTTTGCGGCAGCCTCCTTCAGAATTGTCTTCTGTTCATCCTTCAGACCGAGGACAATATTTTCCCATGTTTTAAATGCCTGGATCAGCATGAAATGCTGGTGAACCATCCCGATTCCCATTGCGATCGCCTGCTGCGGACTATGCTGCCGCACGGGCGCTCCCCTGAAAAAAATCTCGCCGGACGTCGGCTGATAGAGTCCGTAGAGAATATTCATCAGAGTCGTTTTTCCGGAACCGTTCTCTCCGAGCAGTGCCAGGATCTCGCCCTCCCGGACATCGAGCGAAATATCATCATTCGCCTTGAAATCACCGAACTGCTTCGTGATATGCCTCATATTGATCATGTCAGGCATATTATTTCTCCTTTCGCCACTCTCCCGAATAACGCGCAAATCCGTACCATCGGAACCGAACTTAAGCCCGGTTCCGACAGTACGGAAATGCAGCTGCCAAAGCGCAGCACAGGGAACATATCTGAGCCCTGTGTGCTTATTAAATTACATTTTCTCGTCGATACGCTCTGTTGTGTATTCGCAGAGTTCTTCGCCGTTCTCTGCTCTTTCGATTTCGGATTCGACAAGAGCCTTGACATCATCAGAAATGACATCTTCAAAATTATGATATGAGGAAAGGAGAACAATGCCATCTCCGACGCCCGGTTCCCAAAGGCCGCCGAAAGTGCCTTCTTCAATCAGATGAGCCTGCGCTTCGATGACGGATTTATTGTCTGTATAGAAGCATGTGACGAGCTGTTCCGGAGCCATTTCATACTGGTCTCCGCCGTAGCCAAAGCAGATAACATCTCTCTCTTCGCAGACTTCAAGAGCACCAACGCCTGTAGAATCAGCGGACTGAGCGATGATGTCAGCACCCATATCGATGAGTGAGTTTGCTGCTTCCATACCCTTATTCGGATCTTCGAAAGTACCTGTAACAACACCGTAAACCTTGGCGTCCTCATTGGTCTTGGCAACACCCTGAACGAAACCTGCAAGGCAGGCAAGCTGATTAGCTGATTCAAGGCCGGCAATGTAGCCAATGTTATTGGACTCTGTCATGGAACCGGCAATAATACCGCAGAGATAAGCGCCTTCGTACTCGGCCATATCCATAAAGGCCGTGTTATCCGGAATGTCTTCTTCTGTTACGCCGTCCGGCATCTTGCCGCTGACGAAAAACTTCGTATCCGGGAATTCCGGAGCTACACGCATAGCCGGTTCACCGAATTCCGCACCGTGACCGATTACAAGATCATAACCTTCAGAAGCATAATTGCGCATACCCTGCTCGATATCAGCAATCGCAACACCTTCTGTGAAAGCACATTCGTAGCCTTCGTCCTGAAGCTCCATAAGACCGTTGTAAGCAGCTGCGTTCCAGCCGCCGTCATTCAGTGAACCCGGGAGCAGCAGTGCCACACGCAGAGTCGGCTCTGTTGTCTCAGCAGATTCCGCAGCCGGACATACTGCCGCCGTAGAGAGCATCATAACGCCTGCGACCATTAAAGCAAGTAACTTCTTCATACCTTTCCTCCGATTTAAGAGTCCCTTTCCAGGATGCTGAAAAAATGTGTAAAAGTCTTCCGTGCTTTAAAAACACAAATAAAATATAACACAGTCGTCTGACGTCTTACAACTGCGATTAAGAGTCGTTTTTACTTTTGTCACAATCACATATTTTTCGCTTTTTTTACTTTCTCTTTTTCTCCTCTATGCCCGTTTTTTTCACATCAGATTCGTTTTTTTTGTGAATTTTAAACATAAATTTTGCGGTGTTTCCTTTTTGTTTCTGCGGCAGCTTTCCTCACGCCCTTGCAAAATACGCCTTCATCAACTCTTCCAGATAAAAATAATCACTCACGCCGGCCGTCTCCATCGCCGAATGCATCGCCAGAATCGGGATGCCGATATCAGCGCTTTCAACTCCGAGCAGAGAAGAGATCACCGGGCCGACCGTGCCGCCTCCCGTACTGTTGCTGTTCGGATAGTTGAGGCGGCACGGAATGCCTTTTTGCCTGCACAGTTCCCGCACCACTCCCGACGAAAATCCATCCGTACTGTAGATCTGCCGGCCGCAGGCCTTGACCGCTATCCCTTCATTGAGAGCCACACCGGTTGTCGGATCCGTTGCCTCCGGATGATTGGGATGATCCGCATGGGCAACATCAAGAGACAGGTAAAAGCTCTTCGGCAGACCTTCGAGATACTGCATCCTGTCATAGCCAAGGGCATACGCCGCGCGTTCAAGAACCATCGAAAGCAGACCTCCGTCCGCGCCGTTTTTACTTTGACTGCCGATTTCTTCATGGTCATAGAAACAGGCTGTCTCAATAAGATCTGATCCGCTGCCCCTTATGATTCCCTGCAGAAGGGCCGAAACAGAGGACAGATTATCAATCCTCGGTGCCGTAATCAGATCTTCATCAAAGCCAGTTATGCAGCCCGGCTCCGCGTTATAAAGATACAGCTCATAAGACAGAATTTCTTCTGCCTTCACGCCAAGGAGAATGCTCAGTCTTTTCGTGAGATCGCTCTGTCCGCTTCCGGTTCCGCCAAGCGGAATCAGATCGCTCTGGGCAACGATCGGCACGCCGCTGTTCACACTCCGGTTCAAATGAAATGCCCTATTTGGCACCACACAGACCGGTTTCCGGAAATCAACGGTCTTCCTGATCGGCTCATAGACAGCTGCTCCCCTCAAACAGACCATTCCCGAGATCGAAAGCGGGCGATCAAGCCACGTATTCCAGATGCCTCCTCCATAGGGCTCGGTATTGATGCGTTCATATCGGTCATTTCGATATTCCAAACCGTCTTTCATCCTGAGACACGGGCTGTCGATATGTGAAGTTCCAATCCTGAATATCGGCAGCGCAGCTTCTTTTCCTGTTCGAAATGCGATCACGCTTGTGCCAAACGGACAGACATAATATGCCTTTCCGTATTCAAGTACCCAATGTTTCCCGTAATCAAGCTCCAAAAATCCTGCTTCATCAAGCTGTCTTCTGATCTCCGCGGACGCGGTGTACGGCGATGTCGCCCTGTCAATCAAATCAAGAAGACGCTCAGCAGCTTCTGTTTTTCCTGTGCTGTTCATCACTTCTCCGCTTTATTCCTCAATGCTGGTCAAACACATTGTGGACTCCTTTGTATACATTTACCACGAAATCCTGCGCATTGGTCACAATGCTTCTTGCCGAAAGACTACCGCGATCTGCCAGCTTATTGACCGCAAATTCCGATATATCGACACTGTAAAAATAGATCTGCCGGATTGTTCCGTCATCCATCACACGGAAGGACGGCGTCATATTTCCGGTTGCGATTGAGTGCAGCGTTGTAGCCATTGTGATCACCGTCGTAGCTTTGCGGATACAATCCCTCATAGCATTCTGAGCATCGTATACATTGCCGTATATTTCCGGCATCGGTCCGTCATCGCGGATTGAGCCGGCCAGAACAAACGGAATTTTCTTCTTCACGCAACTGCAGATAATACCGTCATTAAGACCCTCTCCCTCAATAAATGCCGGGATCGAACCGTATGAGCGGATCTTATTGAGCGTATCGAGATGATTATAATGTCCCATCGGCTGACTAACCTGAGTATAGATATTCTGTCCGAGTGCTGTCTTGAGATACGCGCCTTCAAGATCGTGGGTGGCGAGCGCATTGCCGGCAAGAAGCGCGTGGACATATCCTTCCTTCACAAGTCCCGCAAATGCTGCCCTTGAATCCGAATCAAACGCACACGCCGGTCCCATGACCCACACAATATTTCCGTAGTCCCTCTCATGTTTAAGAAGAGCATACAGCTCATCATAATCTCTCGAAAACGCAGTTTCCCGCGATCTTCCCTGACGGAATGAAAAAAGATCACTCTCCGCCTCTTTTCCCTCACCGAAACCGTGTGCCCAGACAAAGATGCCTTCGCTTCCATCCTCGGTTCGGCCGATGATAACCAGGTCACCTTTGTGAATGTTGCGGAATTCGACTGTTCTGACTTCTCCGCCCTGATATACTGAAACACAGTCCATTCTGGTCTCTTTCGCAAGGACCCACTCCCCATTTATCTTAAAATATTCCGGAAAGATCGTTGTCCCGTGATAATGTTCAGGCACAACGCCATCCTTTGGAGCCGGCAGCATTGTACAATCCGGCGCATTTACAAAACATTCCTGTGTGAAATCCGGATGAATATACTTCTTAAGTTCAAATTTCATATTTTCTCCCTCTCACTATGCTTTCACAGAAAATCATCTTCGAGTATATCATTTCGGTCCGGTGTTTACAACCGCAGAGCATTTGCCCGTGTGGTCCGGTATTTCCTCTGCCGCAGCATAAAATTCCCGGGGTAATTCCCCGGGATTTTCTCATCTTTTCTGATATTTCAGGCGGCTTCCCGTTATGTGAAGTCTTGCACAAAGCTCCGCAAATGCGACTCCGATCATTGCAGGATCCAGCACCGTTACCCCGAACTTTTTTTCGAGACGTTCTCCATAGGCAGCCATACCGAGACAGCCGAAAATCACAGTATCAATTGCTTCCTCTGCCACCGCCTTCTCACAGATTCTCTCAAGACGCTTTCCTGTTGCATCCGGATCAACCCGGAGCTCCAACACCGGAATGTCAAGAGCATAGACCTTGCAGAAGTGCTCGCGAAGTGCCCCATTTCTGCGGATCCGACCTGTTATTCTGGATATGTTCGCTTTTGTCGTTGTAATCACGCAGCATCTCTCGCCGAACATATCTGCCATTGCAAGAGTAATTTCTCCGGGTCCGATGATCGGAATGGAGAGCTGTTCGCGAAGCATATCGATTGAGGGATCACTGAAGCAATAGACTACCATTGCATCAAAGCCTTCCAGTTCGGCCTCTCTCCCTGCTTCAAGCAGCCACTGTCCGGCCATTTCCTCATCCGTATGGGAAGCAATCTCCGCCGGGCCGCCCGCAATACAGCTGACCGAGATCGCTGTATCCGGAGACAGCGCAGCCGACAGCATCCTTTCACGATCCCGAAGTGTCGGCGCATCCATCCCGCTGTTCGGAATAACCACTTTGATCTTCATCATTGCCACCATTTCCTGTCAAATGTATTCAAAACTTCGTATCCGTTCTTTGTGACCAGAACTTCATCTTCAATGCGGCAGCCGCCGACACCGGTATTGTAGAGTCCCGGCTCCATTGTGATAACCATTCCCGGTACGAGCTTGGTCTTGTCCCCGAGCGCAATGACCGGCGGCTCATCAACACCGAGCCCGATCGCATGCCCGAGATAGGTTCCCGGTCCGCCATAGGTCATCGTATGGTGATGCGTAAAGCCGTTTCGAAGAGCGATTTCTCCCGTGATCTTCTCGAGTTCACCAGCGATTACGCCCGGCTTCATCGCCTCAATACTGGCTTCAAGCATTTCCAAAGTTATCTCCAGAATTTCTCTCTGGCGATCTGAAATCGAACCGACGACCGTTGATCTGCAGATATCGATCATGTAGCCGTCAAGCTTTCCGTTGATCTCCATATGGACCATCTCGCCGTCCTCTATCACCTTATCCGATGCTGGAACAAGATCATAGGGTTTTTCGGAGCGGATACCGGACTGGCAGGTCGCAAATGCTCCTGTCACGCCGCGTTTTGTAAGTTCATCGGTAATGAACCGGTAGACTTCCCTCTCCGTGAGACCCGGACGAAGATACTCTCGCAGCAATGCACCGACCTCATCTCCGATCCTCGCGCCCGCTCTCAGCCGTCCGATCTCATATGCCGACTTTTCCGCACGAAGATTCATGATCAGATCATCCGCAAAATAAAATTTGGCCTGATACAGTTCCTTCTGAAGATCAATGTAAAGAGCTGCGTTCAGAACATCCATTCCGACAATCCCGATATCACCCTTCTGAATTCCTCTTTCATTCAGAACTTTCCCGATCTCTTCGATCAGATTGTTTCCATAGCGGATATCTCTGATATAAAGGTCATCTTCATAAAATGGAGTACTGCACAAAAGAACAGGTTCCGTGTCGATCGGAAGCACAATGACCGAATAGCCTCTGCCGCGAAAGCCATACCTTCTCGGATGTCCGGGAAGCAGCGGCTGATGTCCTGTAAGATACATCAGGTCTCCGACTCTTCTCGGTGCGAGACCTACCACAAGAAGCGCATCAAAGCCGCGCCTCGAAGCATCAATCCGCGCATTTTCAAGCCTCGTCTCATACTCTTTTCTTAAGCTTTCATTCATCAGTCCTTCTCCTTCTGCCGAAAGCCTCTCCGGCAGAACACAGTTTTGCTCATCTATCGTGCACTGCCTGAGCATATTGATAGAATCCGGGTACACATTTCCATGCTGCAATCTCTGTCAATCCAGACAATGACATGCAGCGCAATGCCCCGAACAGATTTCCCTGAACTTCGGCTCCTCTCTGTGACAGATCTCTTTCGCCATCCAGCAGCGATCCGCAAAACGGCAGCCGGGCTTGTATTCAGTGAAATTGATCTCATTTTTCAGAACGATTTTTTCCCGCCTTGCCGACGGCTCGGTCACCGGAATTGCAGAGAGAAGTGCCCGTGTATATGGGTGGACCGGATTTTCAAAAAATTCTTTCTTTTCACCGTACTCCACAATCTTGCCGAGGTACATGACAATCACCCTGTCACTGATGTGACGAACGACTGAAAGATCATGAGAAATGAACAGATACGACAGGCGATACTTCTCCTGAATTTCCTTCATCATGTTAATGATCTGTGCCTGAATGGATACATCAAGTGCCGAAACCGGCTCGTCACAGATGATCATCTTTGGATTCAGGCAGATCGCCCGGGCAATCCCGATTCTCTGCCGCTGACCGCCGCTGAACTCATGCGGATAACGATTCAAAAGTTCCGGAGAAAGCGTAACATCTTCAAAGACCTTTGCCGCAATTTCCATCCTCTCTTTACGGTTTTTCCCAAGCTTATGGATTGCAAGTGTCTCCTCTATGAGATCCCCTACGCGAAACCTGGGACTCAATGATGCAAAACAATCCTGAAAAATAATCTGCGCGTCCTTGCGGTATGCGAGTGTTTCCTTTTTATTCATCTCCGTGACATTCCGGCCCTCAAACAGCACCGTTCCGGAAGTCGGCCTGATCAGATTTAAAATAAGGCGTCCGGTTGTGGACTTTCCGCAGCCGCTCTCCCCAACTAGACCGATCGTCTCACCATATCCCATGGTAAAGCTTACATCATCGACCGCACGGACCTCCCGCTCCTTCTGAGTAAAGATCTTCGAGAGGTGCTCCACCTTCAGCAATTCACTCATTTCCGGCGCCCTCCTCTCCGTTCTCTTCACAGATCGGCGCAAAACAGCTCACCATCCATTCCCCGTCCCCGCTCCACACAGGCTCAGGTTTTTCACTCTGACATCGATCGATCGGACAGCTGCATCGTCCGCAGAAATTACATCCTTTCGGAAGATCATAGATATTAGGAATATTTCCCGGGATCGGAACCAGTTCCTGCTGATCTTTTATCATGCTCGGTATTGCATCAATGAGTGCCCTGGTATAAGGATGCCGCGGACGATCCAGAATGTCCTGCACAGCACCCATTTCCGCGACGCGGCCAGCATACATAACAAGTACCCGGTCCGCATATTCCGCAACCACCCCCATATCGTGAGTGATCAGAATAATCGACATATGATATTCCATCTGCAGCCGCTTCAAAAGCTCAAGGATCTGGGATTGAATCGTGACATCAAGGGCTGTTGTCGGCTCATCCGCGATCAGCAGATCCGGCTTGCAGGCCAGTGCCATAGCAATCATGACTCTCTGTCTCATACCACCGGAAAGCTGATGCGGATATTCGCTCACCCGCTGCTCCGCGAGCGGAATATTGACGATTTCAAGCAGCTCGATCGCACGCTTCCAGGCGTCTTTGCCTGTCATTCTCTCATGTCTGCGCAAAACCTCTGCAATCTGTTCTCCGACCGTAAGAACAGGATTAAGCGATGTCATCGGTTCCTGAAATATCATTGAAATGCGCTTCCCGCGAATATCCTGAAGTTCTTTCTGCTTCTTTTTAAGGATATCTTCACCGTTAAAAAGAACCTCACCGCTCTTGATCACGCCCTTCGGGCCCTTAATAAGACGCATAACAGACATGACGCTCACGCTTTTACCGCTGCCGGACTCCCCGACAATGCCGAGAATCTCTCCGCGGCGGACATCAAAGCTCACATCGTCAACCGCCACACCCTCTTTTTTGTCGGTATAAAAGCTGGTGCTCAGGTGCTTCACCTCAAGAATACAGTCTTTTTTCATATGAGCACCTCCTTAATCCTGTCTGACATCGAGAATATCCCGAAGTCCGTCGCCGAGAAGATTGAACCCCAGAACCGTCACTGCGATTGCAAGACCGGGGTAAAGGGCAACATACGGAGCGCTGCGGAGATATTCGCGAGCGTCACTGAGCATCGAGCCCCACTCTGCCTGCCCGGGAGCCGCCCCGAGTCCCAGAAAACCAAGACCGGCTACCGTCGTAATCGCATTGCCCATCGTCAAAGTTGCCTGAACGATCAACGGTCCGGCGCAGTTCGGAAGGACATGCCTCATCATAATCAGAAAATTCGTCTGTCCAACCGCATATTCCGCTTCGATATACTCTTTCTCTTTAATACTCAGAACCTGTCCTCTGACCAGACGGATAAACCTTGGAATCGAGGCAATCGCGACACCGATAATCGCGCTGTAAAGCCCCCCTCCGAAAACAGTAACAAAAAAGAGTGCGAGAAGAATCGACGGAAACGCCATTAGTGTATCCGTAATCTTCATAATGATACTGTCGATGATGCCGCCATAAAATCCGCTGAGAATGCCGATCAGTGTCCCTAGGACTGCAGAAATCCCGACAACTAGAAGGGCAATCAAAAGCGAGGTTCTGGAGCCGTCCAGGATTCTCGAATAAATATCACGTCCAAGAGAATCCGTACCGAGAAGATGATTCGCGGATGGCTTCTGAAGGAGCGCCAGATAGTCCATTGCTTCCGGATCATGAGTAATGAGAAGCGGCGAAAAAATACTGATGAGCAGAATAAAACCGATGAGCAGAACGCCGATGAGTGCCATTTTATTCCGGACAAGCTTTTTCAGAAAATTTTTCATGGTCATCACCTCTTACGCCTTGACGCGCGGATCCGCATAGTGATAAGCGACATCGACAATCATGTTAATGAGAGCAAACACCAGCGTGATGAGCAGCATACAGGCCTGTACGCTCGGATAATCCCGACGGTTGATCGAATCAATGAGGAATTTTCCCATACCGGGAAAGACAAATACAGTTTCCGTAAGGACGGCTCCTCCCATCAGATAACCGAACTGAGTTCCGATAACTGTAATAATCGGAATCAGGGCATTTTTGAGACCGTGCTTTAAAATAATCGTGCTGCTCTTCATGCCTTTTGCCTCAGCCGTCCGGACATAATCCTGCTTCAGGACTTCAAGCATGCTTGAACGTGTCATTCTGGCGATATTGGCCATGATATTGAGACTGATCGTGACAGCAGGCAGCACGTAGCTGATCGGCTGATCCGCGCCGCTTGCCGGAAACCAGGCGAGATTGATCGAAAACTGCATTACAAGGAGGAGGCCAAGCCAGAAAATCGGCATGGAAATGCCTACAATCGCAAGCAGCATGATGATCACATCAAAAACACTGTTGTGCTTTACCGCTGCGAGGATGCCGCAGGGTACACCAATCCCGACAGCAAGAAGCATACTCAGAAAAGCAAGCTTAAGAGTTGCAATAAATCTCGGTATAATCAGAACCGTAACTGCTTCATTGCTGTAGAGAGAAGTGCCGAGATTTCCGTGCAGGACATTGCTCAGCCAAATCAGATACTGCTCGAAGAGCGGCTTATCAAGCCCCATATCCGAAAGCAGTTTGTTCATCTGTTCTTCGGAAAGAACGCTCCCCGCTGTCATAACATCCGCGGTATCGCCGGGAATCAGATGAATCACTGCGAAAACCACAATTGAAGAGAAAAACATAACAATAATCAGAGAGATAAGCTTTCTCCCCAGATATTTCCAGTTCATAGACAGCTCCTTTCAGAGATGTTCCGGTGATACGACAGCGGCAGACCGAACCGACCGGCATGGTCTCGTACATGGGCGAAAGGATTCCGTTCACATACGGCGCCATACCGTACCAATACAAATGACCGCGTAAGGTGTTAAATCAACCGGCGTCAAAAGTATATCTGCTGCAGATTTCTTAAAACGCAGGATACAGGCGAAGCATCAAACTCCGCCTGTATACAGAAAAATTGTATTTTTAAATCATCTCATCATTCAGTGTAATGAGCATCCTTCAGGTGCAGCATTTCAATCGAATCAATGACAACGCCCTCGAGATTGCTGACCTGGGCATTGATCATGTTCTTTGTGTAAAGCGGACACCAGACCGCATCATCATCAATCAGCTGATAAGCTTCGTTGAGATAAGCAAGACGTTCTTCGTCATCAGCCGTCGTATTCGCAAGTGTATACAGCTCATCAACTCTGTCATTCTGGTAGAACATCGTGTTCCAGCCGTTCGGCGGCATTGTAGAAGAGGAGAAGAGTCTCATTGTGTAAGCGCCTTCACAGGTTGCTGACTCCCATCCGAACAACCACATCTGGTTTGCATTGCCTTCTTCCTGCGTAACACGGAGATCACTCAGCATCGTGGACCAGTCACAGATCTTTACTTCACAGTCAAGGCCGACTTCTTTCAGCATATTTGCGAAGACAAGCGCAGTCTCTTTATCATGATAGTAATGACCTTCCGGAGTCCAGAGTTCAATGTGAAGTCCTTCCGCACCAGCCTCAGCGATCAGCTCTTTTGCCTTTTCAGGATCATAGGTATACTGGCCTTCTGTCCAGCCGTAAACATTTTCCGCAATAACCGTATTGCAGACTTCTCCGGCGTCACCGATGACCGCTTCCACAAGTGTCTCTCTGTCGATCGCGTAATTGATTGCCTGACGTACCCTGACGTCGTCGAGACCTTCCATTGTGACATTCATGCCGATATGGAAGACACGGTTGGTCTCATCGGTGCGGACATATGTATTTTCATTTGCATTAATCGTATCTATATCAGCTGTGGAAACATCTTCGATAAATTCCGCCTCACCGGAGAGCAGCATGTTGACACGAGTGGAAGCTTCGCTGACTGTCTTCATAACAACAGTCTGAATCGCCGGAGCTCCATCCCAGTAATCTTCGTTTGCCGAAAGTGTAACAGACTCACCGACAACAAATTCTTCGCATTTATACGGACCGGTGCCGTTGGCATATGTCGCGAGGTCTTCACCATAGGCATCGATGTCATCGGAACTCAGAATATCGCCGGTATCTACACCGATCTTATTGAGGAAATTTCCGCTCGCTGAAGAGAGATGGAACACAACCGTGTAATCATCTACGATCTCAACTTCCTCGAGCGGCATGATATCGTTCTGTCTGGTGGAACCGTACTCTGCATTGAGCATACGGTCAAATGTTCTCTTGACATCCTCTGCCGTAAAATCGGAGCCATCATGGAAAGTAACGCCCTGACGAAGATTAAAGGTGATATCCTTTCCGTCCTCGGAGAACTCCCAGCTCTCCGCAAGACCCTCGCTGATCGTTCCGTCAGAATTCAGATTGACCAGGCGGTCAAATATCTGAAGACGCGGATTATAGGATGTCGAACCGGTCGCTACACCCGGATCGAGTGAAAGCATCTCGCCTGCTATCGCAATCGTGAGTGTGGAATTCTCAGCATTTGCGGAGACATTGACTGTTCCCATTGCGGCAGCTGTCATGGACGCCGCAATAACGAGTGTCAGTAACATACTCTTTTTCATAAGTTCCTCCTTGAAAAAATCCGGCAGTCTGAATTTTCCGAATTCGCATATTCCAGGAAATCATTCCTGCCGATTTATCGCTTCCCGCCGCAGATAACGCATCATAAGCGGGCAGTTACCCAATTAAGTTTCCGGTTTCTCCTCCTTATAATCGGTCAATGAAGTACAGCATTCATCGCCCATCATGAGATTTTTCCCCGGATGAAATACAACTTTCCGATCACTTCCCTCGCTGTAGCCTTCCCGAATCGCCGTATCCACAAGACAATAGATGTGACCGATCTCCGCCCAATCGCGTTCCTTCCAGATCTCGGCAAAAATACATGCATCCGTCTGATTAAGCTTCCTGTCCGGTTCATAAGTCCTCTTCGGAGACCAGCCTTCTTCAATCGGGATATCATAATACCGATCAAGATTTTCGATTGTAATCTCTTCTCCGTTTCTTAAGACTTCCTCACGGATTTTTCTTCCCCTCTCGTGACCGAATTCAATAATGGCTCTTCGAATCGTTTCTTTTGCAGCATCGCCGTAATCCGCAACCATTTCCTTCGTGAGGTAGTAATACATCACCGCCATATGCTCCGACATCTTCACGACGGCAGATGAAATCGTAAATTTACCCATTCGAATTCTCCTGTTTTAAGAAGATTTTTCAAAACAGAACCTTCTGATAAAGTTTTGCCAGCTTACTGACTTCCATAAGACCATCAATGATGCGGTTCTTATTCTTGACAAGCTGTGTACGGACCATGCCATATTCCATCCCTGCCGGATCAAGGTTCTCAAGCCTCTCAAGATCCGCAAGAAGCGGGACCGGCTTGGAAAGATTGGAAAATCCATAGGAATCCTGCTGAAATTTATTGACATAAGTCTGGAAAATGTTCGTGATCTGACGGCTGACGCTCTTCACAAACTCATTGTATTCTTTCTTCTGTTCTTCCGACCTGAGTTCATCTGTGCGAGTCTGTATTGCAGCAACATCAATCTGTGCTTCCTTCACGAGTTCCACAATTCGTTCAACGCCGATACCTGTCGTGTCATTCAGCTGCGCCAGCTTGCCGAGAATTGTTTCGAATTTTCTTTCAAAACGATACGGAAGGAGTTCTTCTCTTGAAAGACGGATGAGCATGCTCATCTGCGTATCGATATCCTTTTTGATATTTTCCGGGCTGTACTTATCATATCCGTCTTCTTTCGTATGATTCCACCAGCCAAGTGTCGCGCCGTGAGCGTGCTCCATGTACTCTTTCGTATAAGACATCCTCTGTGCGGTTGCCGGAACACCGATGCCCATAAAGGACTGGTCACCGATTTTTCCGAGCCCCGTGATACGAAGGTCACAGTCAAGGATTTCTCTGGTATGCTTTTCCATATAATCATAAAGCTCATCAGAGGCCTTGATCTCATAGAGTGTTGCCTCGCCCATGCCTGTCGAATCGACATTCACATACGCCACGCAGTTTTTAGAAAGTTCTTCCCAGTAGGTATCGACAAACCAGGTTGATCCCGCCGCTTCCGCTATCTCATGGCCGTTCCAATACGTAAACCAGATGTCACGGTCCAGATATTCGCTGTATTTGGAAAGAACCTTCATAAATTCAAGTGTTGTAGAATCACCTGTTGCATTACAGGTAACCCCCGGCTTCCATGCGTCAAGGTGAGATGCAACCAGGATAAACTCCCTGCTCTTTCCATTTCCGTGAAGAATGCCGAAGGGCTGTCTCACAATCCCCCATTCATTTTTCGCAATTGCCTTAATCTTCGCCCTGATGTTCTTCCCCTCAAGACTCATCTGCTTAAGAGCAAGCCCTGCATTTCTTGTGACACCGACACCGATAACCTGCGGAATATTGCCGATCGTTTCCTCTGTCGGATTTCCCCACACGGCCTTAAGGCCGCGATTACAGATAACCTCCTCATCATTGCCCCAGTTCATGCACATGATGCCTGCGGCTCCCATCTTCCAGGCAATTCGTGCCTTTTCCGGAACGGGCGGCGCATAGGAAACTTCAAGAAGGACAATCTTTCCTTTAACATCCTTCCCCTCATACTCCTCTACACGTCCATTTCCGATATAGACGATTTCAAATTCATCGCCCTCTCTGCTCGTTGAAACAATATGTGCGCACGGAAGGCTGTCGATCACCTTATTGACTGGCTCCAGAATTTCAACCTTCGATTCAAGCGGAAAGCTATTGAAGGTGTAAAAGGTCTCATTCTTTGTTTCAAGGCCGCATTCCTTCATATACGCAGTTACATATTCAGAAGCAATTCTCTCATCTTCACTTCCTGCGATACGATAAGGAACATGATCGACCATCCAGCGGATTCTCTCAGATACCCGGTCAATATCAACATCGTTCCTCGCCATCTGCATCAATTCTTCAGTAGTCATCTCTTTATTCCCTTCTTTTATACGGACCCGTTCCCGAAAGCTTCTCCGAATGTATAATGAAACACGCCCCCGCTCTCAGTGATCACATGCATCCTCATTGAAATTTCCTATTATTAAAAACCTTTGCACAGCGTAAACCGCCTATACAATATTTTTCAAGAGTAAATCTATATTCTGCCCTGTGTCAAGTTGATTTTTATAAATATACAATTTTGTTTATAAATATTCACCAACTTCCGCCTTCTGTGCGCAAAGGCATTCTATAAGCCCTTCCCCATCCGTACCAGTCGCCGAAAGGTCCCTGCGATAATTCTGCATTAAGTCGTGGATTGGTCAGCGGTACAAGTACAAAGGCACAAGCTTATAACCATTTCCCTCACAATTCAGCAGATAATTTATCTTTTCTGATCCTGTGCAGTGCATAAAACACACCGGCTGTTTCCGAAATCCAGAAAGCACACCAGATCGCCTCAATTCCAATGTATTTGCCGATCACCCATGCGCAGGGAATTAACGGAACAAACTGCCGCAGGCAGGCCGCCGCCATATTGGCAGTCCCATCCTGCAGACCAGAGGCGAGATATCCTGAAATCATGGTAACAGCTGCCAGGATAAAGGTCGGTGCCATAATCCGAATCGCAGGAATCCCGATCATTAACAGTTCATCTCCCGCTGAGAAAAGACGCAAAAGCTGTCCCGGACAGACGAGAAAAATTCCTGCCCCGATCACGGAAACAGCTATTGCCGCCCTGTATGTAATCTGCATACAATTCCGGAGCCGTTCTTTATTTCCTGCACCATAATTAAAGCCTATGATAGGTATCGAAGCCTGCCCCAGACCATTCATCGGCATGAACAAAAATGTCTGCAGCTTATAATACACTCCGAAAAAGGCGACTGCCGTAGTGGAAAACGACTGTAAAATCCCATTAAAGCAGGTAACCATCATGCTTTGCATGGCCTGCATGACAATCGTCGGCAGTCCGACTCTGTAAATTTCGGCAATTTGCGTCTTTCTCAGCTTAAAGCCCTTAAAGCTCAGCTCGATTTCCTTATTGTAGCACTGCTGCAGAACAATACCGACAAACATGCTGATCCATTGCCCTGTGACAGTTGCAATCGCGGCGCCGCGAATCCCCATAGCCGGGCATCCTGCAAGGCCAAAGATCATAATCGGGTCCAGAACAATATTTGTCACCGCTCCGCAGATCAGAATCACCATACTGAGTACAGCCCTTCCGGTTGACTGCATCAGTCTCTGATATGTCATACTGACCATATTCCCTACAGAAAAAACAAGACATATAAAAAGGTAATCTCTGCAGTCTGCTGCGATCTCCTGATTACCGGTAAATGCTCCGGCAAGGTTATCAACAAACATGAACCCCACTATTCCGAAAAAAATCCCCCAGAAAACAGCAATCAAAATACCGGTCAGCGCAAGCTCCGATACCGTATCTTTCTTTCCTGCGCCCAGCGCTTTTGACAATACTGCATTCAACCCTACAGCACTTCCTACACCGACCGAAATCATCAGCATCTGCACCGGATAAGCAAGCGACGCTGCTGTCAGAGCCTCTTCACTGATCCTGGCAACAAACATACTGTCTACAATATTGTAAAGCGACTGGATGAGCAGAGATATCATCATAGGAAGAGACATATTAAGGATCAGCTTCCCCATAGGCATTACTTCCATTTTGTTTTGCTTATTCACGTTTTGCGTATCCATGTTTCACTTCTCCTCTTTTTCAACTGACGGCTATTTGAACCATCGGTCTTTCCTCCGTCTCTGAGTCGAAGAGACGCAGGAGGGAACTGATGCCTAAAGCAGGAATAAAGCATCCACTTTAGAAGTCTTTAAAACAGCCGGCAGTTTATGAGCAGGGAACAGACTGCAAATGTCCTTTTTTCTGAAAATTATCCCGCTGTAATTAAAAAAGCATGAAATCGGAGGAATGGCAGTTTCCTCCAATTTCACGCTTTTTAAGCCGGCCGTTTATTCAACTATCATCAATTAAGATCATCCCTGCATGCCAGGATTCCTATCGATGCGATTTGCATGGCAGAGAAAACGAGCCGCTAAAACCGAATTTACGCAGTTCCTGCCACTCGTCTGTTGGAACATTATCACATCTTCCACTAATTTTCAAGACCTGCCTTCAGCAAAAAAACATCCCGAAAGCCTAGTCCCGAATCTGTTTTTATACCGGATGCTGCTGTACGAATACGCCGTTCAATTCAAGAATAACCCTCTTACAAAAAATCTGCCAAAGTCTTGCTGTCAAGATAATCAGTCACTACCCTCTGATAACCTTTCCAGAAATCCAGCGTTGAACAGATATTTTCACGTTCACACTGATCGGCCCCTTCTGCCAGACAGGCAACCGGCGCCAGATCCTTTTCCGTCAAACGTAAAATATCTCCAACCTTAATCTCGGATGGCTGTTTTGACAGCAGATAACCGCCGCCTTTTCCGTGAACTGCTTTTACATAATGATTCTGAGACAGGGCAGGGAGGATCTGTTCCAGATATTTCAAAGAGATTCCCTGCCGCTTTGCCACTTCTTTCATGGGGATATAACCATCCTGCTGATGCATTGCGAGATCGATCATCACCCGGAGCGCATACCTTCCTCTTGTTGAGATCATAGTATTCTCCCTTCACATGTAATACAATCTCATTTTATCCCTATTTCCCTTCTATTTCAACTTCAGGAACAGCCGCCGGCAGTTCCTGAAGTACACTTAAGTGAATAAGTTATCTTTACGGGCTGCAATGTGAGCAGCTGATCTCCTCCGGGAATTCCTTAGCGTCATAAGCAATACCGTTTCTGTCATAATAATCCTTAACCGCACTTTTGATTGCCTCTTCCGCAAGGACAGAACAATGCAATTTATGCGCCGGAAGTCCATCCAAAGCTTCTGTTACTGCTTTATTCGTTAATTTCAGTGCTTCCGATACCGGCTGCCCTTTGATCAGTTCTGTAGCCATAGAACTGGAGGCAATTGCACTGCCGCATCCAAAGGTCTCAAACTTCACATCAGAAATAATCTGATCATTATCGATCTTCAGATAGATCTTCATGATATCACCGCACACCGGATTGCCTACTTCTCCGATTCCGTCTGCATTCTCAATCACTCCGACATTTCTCGGATTGCGAAAATGGTCCATTACTTTATCACTGTATAATGCCATAAGCTCAAGCCTCCATAAATTCTTTTCCAGGGGAAGCAATAACAGTGCCGCCGGCACTTTTATCGCAAAACACATGCGGCCTCTTGCCGTTGACCAAATCCCGCCAGAAAGGAGACATATTTCTCAGGTATGTCACCACCTCTGTTACAGACTGAATAATGTAGTCAATCTCTTCCTCGGTTGCATTCTCCCCCAGTGAGATTCGAAGGGAACCGTGAGCCACTTCATGCGGCCTGCCGATTGCCAGAAGCACATGGCTGGGATCCAGTGATCCGGATGTACAGGCTGAACCCGAAGAAACGCAGATTCCTTTATCGTCCAGCAGCAAAAGGAGAGATTCTCCCTCGATTCCTTCAAAGCAAAAGTTTACATTCGAAGGAAGTCTGTGAACCGCATCACCATTTAATTCCGAATAGGGTATCTTCTTTAACCCATCGATCAAACGATTACGAAGACAAGTCAGTTTTGCAGCATTGTCATCAATATGCGCTGCAGCTTCCTCAAGAGCCGCGGCCATCCCCATAATGGCAGGAAGATTTTCTGTTCCTGCACGCCTGCCACGTTCCTGAGCCCCGCCTTCAATGATATTCACAAGCGGAATCGACCTCTTTGCGTACAGAACGCCCACACCCTTGGGACCATGAAACTTGTGGGCCGACAGTGAGAGCATATCTATGTTCTGTTCCGCCGCATTGATCCGCAGATGACCGACTGCCTGCACTGCATCCGTATGGAAGATCACTCCTCTTTCCCGGCAGACAGCCCCAATCTCCGAAATGGGCTGGATCGTTCCAATCTCATTGTTAGCATACATAATCGTTACCAGACAAGTGTCCTCCCTGATTGCCTCTGACACCTGTTTCGCTGTCACAAGGCCATCGGAATGTACGTCTAACAGTGTGATCTCAAACCCTTCCTTTTCCAGCTTCTTTAAAGTATGCAATACCGCATGATGCTCAAATGCAGTAGATATGATATGTTTCTTTCCTTTTCCGGCACCGAATTTTGCAGCAGATATAATCGCCTGATTGTCCGCTTCGCTTCCTCCGGACGTGAAAGTGATTTCCTTAAAAGAACAGCCAAGTACCCCGGCGATGCGTTTCCTCGCATCTTCGAGAGCCGTCTTTGCCGTCTGTCCCACTTCATAAAGGCTGGATGGATTTCCGTAATTTTCTGTAAAATACGGCAGCATTGCATCAACCGCAGCTTTGCTCACAGCTGTTGTTGCCGCATTATCTGCATATATAAACATGATCTTCCCCTTCATAATATTTCCCGACAGTTACTGCCGGGAACAAAGCTGCTTAATCACTAAAAAGCGGTGTGGACAAATACCGATCCCCGGTATCCGGCAGTAATACTACAATGGTTTTTCCTGCATTTTCCGGGCGCCCGGCCAGTTGAATCCCGGCCCAGACAGCAGCACCTGCAGAAATGCCAACCAGAAAGCCTTCCCTGTGTCCGATCATTTTTCCCGTTTCAAACGCTGCTTCATTTTCCACTGCAATGATCTCATCATAAACAGCTGTGTCCAGCGTATCCGGCACAAAGCCCGCTCCGATTCCCTGAATCTTATGAGCTCCGGACTTTCCCTGAGAGAGAACCGGACTGGAAGCGGGTTCTACCGCAACCACCTTCACAGATGGTTTCTTTTCTTTTAAATATTTCCCCGTACCTGAGACCGTCCCACCTGTACCCACGCCTGCCACAAAGATGTCCACTTCACCATCTGTATCAGCATAAATCTCCGGTCCGGTCGTCTCATAATGAATCTTTGGATTGGAAGGATTGGTAAATTGAGACGGGATAAAACTGCCGACAATCTCCTTATGTAATTCCTCTGCTTTGGCAATGGCTCCTTTCATCCCCTTGGAACCTTCTGTCAGAACCAGTTCCGCTCCATAAGCTTTCATCAGCTGACGGCGCTCTACTGACATGGTCTCCGGCATCACAATGATCGCACGGTAGCCTCTGGCTGCTGCCACAGAAGCAAGTCCGATACCGGTATTACCGCTGGTCGGCTCTATAATGGCTGCTCCGGGTTTTAATGTACCAACGGCTTCCGCATCGTCCAGCATAGCTTTTGCGATACGGTCCTTTACAGATCCGGTCGGGTTAAAATATTCTACCTTCGCAAGCAGCTTTGCCTTAAGTCCTAATTCCTTCTCGATATGTGTAAGTTCTACAATCGGAGTAGAACCGATCAGCTGATCGATAGAGGTATATATTTTAGACATGATATTAACCCCTTTTATTTCACATTCAGACTTATACTGTCCCAAAAGCCTGCTCCAGATCCTCAAGAATATCATCGATATGCTCGGTGCCGATGGACAGGCGGATCGTACTCTGTGTAATCCCCTGATCCAGAAGTTCCTCATCATTCAGCTGTGAGTGAGTGGTGGATGCCGGATGGATTACCAGACTCTTTACATCTGCAACATTTGCAAGGATAGAGAAAATCTTCAGGTTATCGATAAACTTAAAAGCGGCTTCCTTACCGCCCTTGATTTCAAAGGTAAAAATACTGCCGCCGCCATTTGGAAAATATTTTTCATACAGTGCATGATCCGGGTGATCCTCAAGGGACGGATGATTCACCTTTTCCACCTTCGGGTGCTTTGTCAAAAATTCAAGCACCTTTCCGGTATTCTCCGCATGACGATCCAGACGAAGTGGCAAAGTCTCGATGCCCTGCAGCAGTAAAAAAGCATTGAACGGAGAAATAGTCGCTCCGGTATCCCGAAGCAGGATTGCCCGGATATAAGTCACAAAAGCTGCCGGTGCGGTGGCTTTTGCAAAACTGATTCCGTGATAACTCGGATTCGGTTCGGAGATCTGCGGAAATTTGCCCGATTTCGCCCAGTCATAGGTACCGGCTTCAATGATCACGCCTCCAAGGGTCGTTCCATGTCCACCGAAAAACTTGGTTGCGGAATGAACGACAATATCCGCACCGTGCTCAATCGGTCGTACCCAGTAAGCTGCGCCGAAAGTATTGTCTACCACCAGCGGAATATCATGTGCGTGTGCAATTTCTGCTATGGCGTCGATATTCGGAATATCACTGTTGGGATTT
>R11__coassemble_552_pt1 | contig 24191 bp, 17 predicted proteins | sample R11__metabat2_low_PE_006 | metagenome-assembled genome bin R11 | reverse complement strand
CCGTCTCCGTGATAAGCATTCAGCGACACGAGAGCGCAGTCGGCATCAGCAGCAATTCCTTCCGCAATTCCGTTGAGCCGTGCGGTTTCCTCTGTCGTAAGGTCTTCTGTCAGTCTGCCGTAATCATCCGTTGTACCCGATGCGACTTCCTGATATGTTGTGTCAAAAGCCGCCGTCAGCTCTTCTTTTGTATAATCACCGGATATAAACTTCCGAAGATCCTGGGCAATCGGTATAATCAGATCCTCCCAACTGACATAAACCATCTGCACCGTATGTCCGGTGTTAATCGTATCCGCCACCTCATAATAAGGATGATCCTCGCTCATCTCGCTGTCATTGAGCGGACTCATCCAGATATTACTAGCTCCGAGAATCGCATCCTGACCTTCCGGACTGGCGATAAATCTCATCAGGTCCAGTGCGTCCTCCATCTTCTGTTCATTGCCCTCCAGTTCCTTGCTGACACCGAAATAGCGGCTGACATTTCTCGTGAGCATGTTGTTAGAGCCATCCGGAGACAGCCACGGCATAATACCGAATTCATAGGTTTTTCCGTTTTCGTCGGTGTACTCATAATTGCTGATGCCGATATTGACATGAAAAACCGTGTCCCCGCAGGTATAATAATCGTCGTGCGGCATATTCTCTGAGGAAATAATTCCGTCATCAATATACCTCTGGAAAAGATCGATGACATCCTGAAGTCCTTCCGCCGATGCTGCGTCAGCTTCGCCCTTCGGAAAGGCTTCCTTCCACTGAACGCCATCCTGCGATCCAAACCATACTGTATTTCCGACACTGAAGAAATAGTTGAACGGATATCCATCCAGATCCATGGCGTTTGCAAACGCAGTCAGTCCCGCTGCCTCGATCTCAGGAATCAGGGCTTCCAGTTCCTCAAGCGACGTCGGTACCGTCCAGCCATGTTCTTCCATGATTGTTTTATTGTAAATTATACCGGCAACTGTGTAGCCCGAAGGAAGCAGATAAATCGAACCGTCAATATCCAGTGAGTTCAGCATCGATGTGGAATATTCATTGACAAAATCATAATTGGAGAGATCCACAAGATACTCCGCCTGTTTATCGGCGGCAAAAGGTAGTGTGCTCACATAAATATCCGGAATATCTCCCGCCTCAAGACTGAACTGGGCATAACCGCTGCCGTTTTTCCCGGCATAACTCATAATCTCAAAATTGATGTCAGGATAAACCTCATGCACCGCATCCACAAAATCCTGCGTAATAATATTGTTAAATGAGGTAATCGTAAGCGGTTCATGATCACTTTCTGCCGATACTTCCGCTGCTGCGCCGAAACCAATGGTCAGAATTGCGGCCGCTGCTGCCCTGCCGATAAATCCCGCGTACTTTTTGTCTATCATCATGGTCTCCTCCTTTTCTGATCCGCAAAATACTTTTGAATATCTTCTGCACGAAGCGGTTTCATCAAAAAACCGCTCATACCGGCTTCTGCCGCTGCACTTCCCGCTTCGCTGACGCTGTTTGCCGTCATCGCCAGAATCGGAACCGTCTTTGCGTCCTCTCTGGGCAGGTTTCTGATCCGGGATGCCGCAGTGACACCGTCCATGACAGGCATCTGCATATCCATAAGAATCAGTTGATATTCGCCCGGCTTCGATTCGGAAAATGCGTCCAATGCTTCCTTTCCATTGGAAACAAGCATCACTTTCATGCCATATTCTTCAAGCGTATCAAGAATGATCTCGGCATTCAGCTCATTATCTTCCGCCGTCAGAACGGAGAGCCCGTCAAGGCTCACTTCCGTCTGTTCATCTTCCTTTAACACACAGTGAGCAAGCGTTTTTAAGAGTTCGGCCGGATTCACCGGCTTTGCCACATGGGCATTCATCCCAGCCGCTTTTGCTTTTTTGATATCTTCATCATAGGCATTTGCTGTAAGCGCTATGATCGGAATGTCAGGTGCATCGCTGCGGCCGAGTCTGCGAATCGCCATCGCCGCCTCATAGCCGTTCATTTCCGGCATCATGATATCCATGAGAATGGCTGCATATTCTCCGATTTTCGATTCTCTGAAGAAACGGACCGCTTCGGCACCGTCCACCGCCCTCTCTGCAGTTATTCCGACATCCTCAAGCATCTCCAGCGCGATCTCGGCGTTCAATTCATTGTCTTCAGCCAGCAGGACTTTCTTCCCCTTCAAAACCTCGTAGCTTTCAGCAGTATCGGCAGCTTCTTCTCTGATCTCCCGGATTTCCATCGGAATCCGCAGAGTAAATTTTGTACCTTTATTGAGCTTGCTCTCTACGACAATACTGCCGCCCATAAGATCCACAAAACGCTTTGTAATCGCCATACCGAGGCCGGTGCCTTTATAAGTTGTTCGTGATCCGCCGTCTTCCTGTGAAAAAGCTTCAAAAAGCTTCGGCAGAAACGCCTCCGACATGCCGATCCCGGTATCACTCAGTTCGAAGACAAACGTTGTTTTTCCTTCCGTCACCTCTTCTTCAAATGCGCGGAAGGTAATGCTCCCTCCGTCCGGTGTGAATTTTACAGAATTTCCGAGAATGTTAATAAATACCTGACGCAGATGAAGTTCGTCTCCGAGCACCGCAGGCGCATCGATCCCCTCGAAATCCCTGATCAGAGCGATATCCCTGTTTACCAGCTGTCCGGAAATAATAGATGCACAGTTGTTCAGGCACTCCTTCAAACTGAAGACCTCGCTGTTCATCACCGTCTTTCCCGATTCAATCCGGCTCATATCAAGAACGTCATTGACCAGGCTCAAAAGATGCTGGGACGAACCATCGATTTTGCCGAGACAATCTGCGACCTTCTCCTGATTGCCGATATTCTTGATCGCAATACCTGTCATGCCCATGATTGCATTAATCGGTGTCCGGATATCATGAGACATATGAGAGAGGAATTCCGTCTTGGCCCTGCTTGCCGATTCCGCCTCTTCCGCAGCGGCTTTAAGCTTGAGATTGTTCTTCTCCTGCTGATCAAGCAGGCGCCTGTCGGCCTGACTGCGAACAAATGCAAGGATCAGCATGACAAAAATCAAGATAACCGTTCCTGCAACTGATGCAAAGAACAGTAACGTATCTTTGAATAGCGCAGCGGTTCCGGCGCCAAGCACATCACCCGGAACCAGCATGAGAACAACCCAATCCGCGTCTTCTACATAAGAAATCCCAACAAACCAGTCTGTCTTTTCACCGGTCTTCTCATCACTGTAAGTAAACTCAAATGCATCGGAAGCGCGTGCGTCCAGTGCTTCTTTGATGCCTTCATAAGTGCCCTCATAAACCACAGGGCAGGCGCTGATCGCATTGATCAGGTTGTAGCCGCTCAAAAACTCATTATTATTATTATTGTACTCGTACTGATAGATTCTTCTGCCCCTGCTGTTCGTAAGAAATGTATAACAGCGCTCTCCAAAGCCTGTAACTGACAGCTCACCCTTAAATTTTTCGCCGTTGACAGCAACCGCGACGTGAGTAATCATATTCCCATCTTCTGAAATTACGATCTCCTGCTGCAGCCTTCTGAGGTAAATCATCCTGGTGATGTCGGTTTCATGAGGACATTGCATCACCTCTATGCTGCCTGATCCTTTCTCCGGCGCGCTCTGCAGAAAATCACTTTCCTGCCAGTAGCCGCTTGCGCCATCCGAAGAATAGTAATTTCCCTTTTTGTCGAACAGTAGAATAATCGTATTCTCATCACCAACCATTTCCCCCATATAAGCGAGAACCCGGCTGATATCCACGTCCGGCTGCAGTTCTTCGTGCTCCAGCACATATGCACAGGAATTAAGTTCCTCCAGGGCATTTTCATTCGCCTTGACAATAATCTGCGAGGCCTTCTCCGTAAGTTCAACCAGATGCTCCCGTCTCTCCAGAAAAAGCTGTGCGTTGAGATTGGTATAATATTGCCGGACAACGTAAACCAACCCTGCTATTAATGTCACCGCAACCAGCAGGGCAATCGGAAAGAATGATTTTTTTGATTTATATACGTTTGTTTCCGTCAAGAAATCACCCTTCCTTTGCTGAAATTTCCATTCAAAAAGCACCTTAACCTGCGGACATGAAAGACCACTATCAAGGTGACTTCGCCTCTTTTTCTCAATATATTCTATTTTATTTTATCACAAACGTATCTTCTCCACCACTGTAATTTTGTATTGAATGTAAACAGGTAGACGTCCCACCGACACATTTTCTGTACGTTATGACGAATCAGTCTCTCTTAAACCTTTCCGGAAAACCGGCAAGTCAATCCGCAGATTTCACTGCTTTATGCGGGTATTTTCCGTCAAAACAAGCCTTGCAGATCGGAAGTCCGCATGTCATTTCATCGAGATCACCGATCCGCATGTAGCCAAGTGAATCAGCACCTATTCTGCTGCAAATCTCCTCTGCGGTATAATGATCTGCCACAAGCTGAGAGGTATCCGCAACATCGGTTCCGTAATAGCAGGGGTATAAAAACGGCGGCGCGCAGATACGTACATGCACTTCCAGCGCACCGGCTCTCCGAAGCATATGAATCAGGTTTGCGATTGTCGTTCCTCTGACTATAGAATCATCAACAAGTACGAGCTTTTTCCCCTTTACGACATCCTTCAGGACATTCAGCTTCATATGAACCGCCGACTCCCTCTCCTCCTGAGTAGGTTTGATAAAGGTCCTCCCGATATAGCTGTTTTTATAAAATACCTGTTCTAATCGAATCCCGCTTTCATAAGCAAACCCTGCTGCCGCTGTCACCCCGGATTCCGGAACCCCTGCAACAAGGTCTGCCTCTGCAGGATAGGCCTTTGCCAGGGATCGACCGCCGGTAAATCTCGCGCGGTAAACACTCACCCCGTCTATACAGGAGTCAAGTCTCGCAAAGTAGATATATTCAAAAACACAGTGTGCCCTTTCCTTCCTGCACATCGTCCGGTCCGATTCAAGTCCGTGCTTTGAAATGGTCAGTATTTCCCCCGGTTCAATATCCCTTATAAATTCAGCACTGACCGCATCCAGTGCACAGCTTTCCGACGCAATCACATAGCCGTTTTCAGTCTTTCCAAGGCACATGGGTTTGAGTCCCAATGGATCACGGGCTGCAATCAGCTTCCTTGGGCTCATAATAAGCAGTGCGTACCCACCCTGCAGCATCGGCATTGACGCTTTTACCGCTTCTTCAATTGAACGGCTCTTTGCCCGCATGCGGGAAAGCAGAACATGGATCACCTCCGAATCTGTCGTTGCTTTAAAAAGATACCCTTCCTTCATAAGCATCTGTCGGACAGCATCAGAATTGACAATGTTGCCGTTGTGAACGGTAGCCAGCGTCCCCTTCAGATAGTAGCTTGCAATCGGCTGTGCATTTTGAACACAGCTGCCCCCGGTCGTGGAATACCTCACATGTCCTATGCCAATATTTCCCTGCATTTGCTGCAGAATATCCTGACTAAACACCTCCGTCACAAGTCCCATGTCCTTATGCAGCTGCAGATTTCCTCTCGGTCCGAAAGCGCTGCATACCGCTATGCCTGCGGCCTCCTGTCCCCTGTGCTGGAGGGCAATGAGACCGTAATAAACACTCTTCGCCGCATCTTCCTCCTGCCTGTTCCAGACACCGAAAATCCCGCATTCTTCATGCGCCTTATCATCCCGATCCACTACAGCGTCTCCGGAGTTCATTTTTATATTGCAGCATTGATCGTAAGCGTCACAAAACATCTGATGCCGCCGTTCCTCTCCGTCTGCGATATTTTTCAGACTGCAGCCATTTCCCTTTTTCATAAATAGCCTCTCAAAAATTCACCGGTGGATTTTGTTTGCATCCAGGCAGTCAGCAAACGCACCCCCGGCGTGATTTCATGCATACCACGGAATCAAAAACCGCTGTCATCACATTGCCGTGCGTTATGACAGACAAAAAAAGGCGCTCTTCTCCCATAGAAGCAGAGCGCCTTTGCTGAACAAGGGCATCATAATGATAATTTTCAAAAAAGTCAATAGCTGACTTATGCGGCGGTCAGATCCGATCTCCCGCTTTAATCGCCGAGGCGATCGACAGCGCCGGAGCATAATACGGAATCAGCATAGACTGCGTTGCGTGATAAAGGTCTGACTTGCCCGGCCACACCGTGCCGAGAACCTGATTATTTTGATCGAGCTGATGATACCAGGAACCGTTTGCATGATCCCTCACAGATTGATCCAGATACCGGAGAAAAGCGCTGTAATCCTTCGCATAACGCTCCTTTCCCGTCACGCGGTAAAGCACAGCGGACGCATTAATCGCCTCCGCAAGTGTCCAGTGCATACGGTCGTGAACGATCGGCCTGCCATTCCAATCCGTTGTATAGACAATGCCTTCTGCGCCGTCCGCATTCCAGCCATCCTCCACAGCCCGTTCATAAAGCATTTCGGCTGCTTCAATATAAGACGCAGCGTCAGCTTTATCCGAATAGGTTGAGAGTACCCACTGTGTGATCAGTCTGGACCACTCTATGCCGTGACCCGGTGTTGCGCCGTACGGCTTAAACTGATCGTCCGGCTTATCGGCGTTGCACTCAAGGTCCGCTTTCCAGTCACTTGTAAAATGTTCCGGAATCCGCCAGCCGTTCTCCTTTGCCCAGCCGATGACATGATTAATAATCCTCCCCGCACGGACTCTGTAAGCTTCATTATGTTCAGCATCCGCTACCGCCAGAAATGCCTCAACAGTGTGCATATTCGCATTAATGCCGCGGTAAGAATCAAGCTCCGTCATTTCCGTATTCCAGGTGTCTGCCGAAAGACCTTCCTCTTCATTCCAGAAGTATCTGTCATAAAAAGCTTTCGCATCCTCAAGGAGTTCGTCTGCGCCCGGTCTTCCTGCGAGCATTGCACTCGACGCCGCAAGAATAACAAATGCGTGAGCATAGCACTGCTTGGGGCCAACCGGTGTTCCGTCAGGCTGAACAGCTGCATAGTACCCGCCGTGTTCAGCGTCATGAAGTTCGCCCTGCAATCCTCTAAGTCCCGCATCGATCAGAGACTCGCAGTCCGAGACGCCAAGCATGCTCGCAAGGCTGTAGACATGCACCATACGCGAAGTAATCCAGGTCTCTCTCTTGCGATCCGTCCACGGAGTCCCGTCATCTCCGAGCCACCAGGAACCGCCTCCCGGCGACGGAAAACGGCGTCCGAATTCGATCAGGCTTTTCGCCTCACTGTCAAGATACGCCCTGTTCTCTTCAGTATCTATCGTATATTTTTTCATCATTTTCTCCCTCAGCAATCATAGCCCGGTTTTTAAGAGAATCTTTTTTATTGATCTTATTCCTTATACAGCATCAGTACACAGGCACCTGTGAAAGTTCTGCTTTTCCTTTTAATATACTATCCTGTAAGGAATGTAGATGTCGCCGGAAATCTTCTCACCGCGCATCTTTCCCTCGAGCAATTCAACCGCTTTCGCCCCTATGCCCTTTTCATTCTGCATAATTCTGGCATAATACGGGCGATCCATCACAATATCCTTCGGGCCATCGAAAAAGACGACCTCCATCCTCTGACCGAGCCCAAGCCTGACCGCAGATCGAATCGTCGTTAGGCCAATCTTATAATTCAGGGCGAAATATGCCGTGATATCGGAATGCTCCGTCATAAATTCCGCAATCAGTTCCTGATTGGCCTCCCCTTCGGAAGTAAGCTCGTCCGTGAGGCCTTTCGGCATTCTCGGTTTTAAAGCCTTCAGACACAGGCTTTCATCCGCCAGTATCCCATGCTCCGTCAGGGCAGCCTGATACCCTGCTATCCGGCTTCGAATCGTCGAGGTATCCCGGAACTCATGTGTAATAAAGCCAATCTTCCTGTGTCCTCGGCGGATCAGGCTTTCCGTCATTTCATGAGCCGCACTGTAATTATCCGTAGAAACGCAGGGAATCGGAATTTTTGACATGTTCCTGTCCACCAGAATCACCGGAAAATCATTAAGCATGCACCTCAGAATCTGCTCATCAAAGACCTCATTCTGCACACACATGATGATCAGTCCGCAGACTCCTAGCTCAAGAAAGCTCCGAATCAGCCGCTGTTCCTCCGCAATGTCCCCGTAAGTACACTGAAAGAGAATATGAAACCCCCGGCTTGAAGCCTCCCACTCGATCCCCTGAAAAAGATCGCTGCCGTATGCGAAATCAAAGGAATCAAAAATCACTCCGATCACTTTCTCTTTTGCACAGGGGATCGGCTCCATATACTGTATCCGTGCGCCCAAATCAGTATCAGCGGCATTTTCGCGGAGAAGTTTTTCTCTGAAAATCTCCTCTTCCGCGGAGCTGTCCCGCTGCGGCAGAGTGAGAACGATTGTCCCCCGCCCCTTTCGCCGGTCTGCGTAGCCCTCCTGTGCCAGAAGATTCAGCGCCTGCTTTGAAGTAATTCTGCTCACCCTGTAGGTTTCAGACAACTCTTTCTCCGTCGGCAGCTGGTCACCGACCTCATATCGGCCCTCTGCCATTGCCGAAAGTATATCATCATGTATCGTCTGATAGATCGGTTTTCTGCCCATATCATCCTCTTAAACCGGTGGCGGATTTTCAAGCTCCTGGTATATGATATATCATTTTCGGCACGCAGTAAATATTTTTTCTGAGCAGACACTAAATTTCAGTGCGAGAATAATAGGGCATTCTTCACCTGCAGGGCGGTCAGAATCGGCCGCCCTGCCCGATCAAGCTGTGAATTTGTCACAAAAGCCTCAGATATCAGTTTTATTGAGGCAAAATACCGGTATATTGAAGCACAAGCTCGGAGAAAACCGCATTGGCCCATGAAAACCAGGGCCTTGTAAAATCATTGGCATCGCAGCAGTTAATGCTTTCATGCATCATTCCGGTTCCCGCATCATTCGCAATCATGATTTCAAGCTGTTTTAGTTTTGCCTCTTTCAGAGGATTTGTCAGACCTTCCATTGCAAGACTGATATCCCAGACATTTCCGGGCGGCGTATGAGGACTGCCGATTCCCTTAAGGCAGCTCCCCTCATAATAATAAGGATTATCATGACTCAGAATTCTCCGGCGCGTATTGACATACAATGGATCATCCGTACTTCCGTAGCCAAAATATGGTGCTGATAAAAGGCTCGGGAGATTGGCATCATCCATAGCGAGTACATTTCCGAAGCCGTCAACCTCATAGGCGTAGCTGTCCCCATCTTCGCCGTGAATGATTCCGTACTTTCCGATTGCTTTATCTACTTCTGCTGCCAATGCCTCCGCTTCTGCTGCTGTCTCGGCTGCCTTATAAACAGTTCTCAGGATCTCAGCCATATGACGCAGCTCGACCACCGCAAGCATATTTCCCGGGATAAAATAGCCATAGACGCAGGCATCATCACTCGGCCGAAAGCCGGACCAGATAAGTCCGATCCCGTCCTTTACCGGATTTCCCCTGCCTTCTCTCTTCAGCGTATCTGTTTCGGGGCAGTCAAATCTCTCAAAATAATAGTCCGATCTTGACTCATGGTACTGCTCAATCCGAAACACCCTGAGTATGGTTTCTGCCATCTTAAGCCAGTTCGCGTCAAAGGCGTCTTTTTTCCCGGATGTCTTCCAGTAATTCCAGGAGAGCTGAAGCGGATAGCACAGCGAGTCAATCTCGTATTTTCTCTCCCAGAGGTACGGCTTCATCTCCGTCCGGTCGGATTGATGTCCCAGCCCGTCTGCAGTTTCATTGAAAGCATTCGCATACGGATCGAGCAGAATACTCCCGGCCTGCCTTTGAATGACGCCGCGGATCATATCCGCAATTTCCTCATTTTCGGCAGAAAGAAATACATACGGTCTCATCTGACAGGATGAATCTCTGAGCCACATAACGGGAATATCACCCGTAATGACAAAACAGGTTCCATCCTCTTCTTTTTTCAGCGTCTTAGTAATTGTGTTGCTGTAACAGTTTTCAAATACCTGCGCGATTCTGCTGCCATTCAGGATCGCTTTAACACGTTCAATTACCTGATCAATTGCTTTAATGTCTGTCATAATGCTTCCTATTAATGTTTCAAAAACTCCACCCTGAAGGTACGAATTTCATAAGGACGAAACTGAACATCAAATCCGCCTTCCGTCAGCTGTACTTCTCCCGCTGCCGTTTCAAGAAGATCTGTCTCCTGAACCGAACTGACCGGAAGTCCGAATTCAAAATGAACCGGCGTCCGGCGATTTTGGTACTCATAAGCGCGAAGAATCACCGCATCTCCGTCAAGCGACGGCTTGACCGTCTCAAGAACAATGCCTTCCTCCGGAGTGTGCGTACCGTCAGTTTTCTCCGGACGAATCAGTGAAAAGCGTTCTGCTCCCGCCTGATGAATCACAAGCTTCGGCGGATTATTAAAGAGAACAGCCTGTTTTTCGGTTCCCGCTTCGCGCCAGCCTTCCCTGTGCAGACAGAAAGCATAGGTAAAAACATGATACTCTTTGTCCGCATCCGGATTTGGGAAAATGCCGGATTTAAGAAGTGTAAGTCCGATCCTGCCGTTGTGAATATCCGATCCGTATTTGCAGTCATTTAAAACACTGAGTCCGTAACCGTCTTCCGACAAATCGACCCACTTGTGGCTGCACACTTCGAATCTGGCCTCATCCCAGCTGGTATTGTAATGCGTTGGTCTTGTGACATTGCCGAACTGAATTTCATAAGACGCTTCATTTGCATGAATATCTGCCGGAAACCAGTTTTTCAGCAGAATCTGTTTTTCTTTCCAGTCAATCTCCGTTCTGATGTCAAACCGCGTTCCTCTCGGATATGCATAAATATGCTGCACGATCCGCGAAGAGAGATAACGGTACTCGATCCTGACCGCATATCGAAGCGGACCGTTTTCTTCCACACTGATTCCAAGAACTTCATCAACCGGCCATGCTTTCGCCTTATAATAATTGTTGATATCCCAGTTGTCGAAATTATGCGGCCGGTCTTCATAGGTCATGAGCACATTGGCCTCTTCCGCTTCCGGCAGCAGTTCACGTTCTGCAGTCCTGTCAAAAATCGAAGTCAGATGACCGTTTTCGGCGATCACGATACGAAGATCCGGAGTTTCAATCCCCTTCACTGATATTCTGACACTGCCGGCGTCACGATCTTCTGCAGACACTTTCCCCATGTGACCCGACAGATTTTCTTCTGCACCGCCCCAATCATTTTGAACAGCTTCGGTCTGAACTTCACAAAATCCTTTCGAAGGGACCTGCGAAACCGGGATCAAAATTTTCCCGTCAGCAGCTTTCTGGAAGAAAAGCCTGCGCTTGCGAATGACTTCCTCCAGCTGCTCGTCAGCTTCCTGCTCAACAAGTGCATCCGCGTCAAATCCGTTGAAATTAACCGCATACAGCGCTTCTGTTTCTCCCGTGTTTTTGTCCGTCAGCCCGGAACCTGTCCCGAAGCCCGGGGCATCTGCCTTTCCGTCATTCCGGTCTGAATCATCAGAATTATGGGAGGTGTTCTTAAAGACAGCGTCAAGTGCGTCTGCAGTCATCTTTTCCGCATCCGCCGTCACTGCCTCAAGCTCTGCCTGCGATTCGATATAGACATCCTTAATCGAAGAGCCCGGAATGATATCATGAAACTGATTTCTTAACACGACATCCCAGTCATCATACAAACGCTGCCGGGGTATCACCGTTCCTGCAGTCAGTGCAGCAAGCACGACAGCATGTTCCGCGTTCATAAGAGCATATTCCGCGCGGCGGTTGAGCTTCTTGTTTTTTGCCATCGAGGTATAAGTTCCGCGATGATATTCGAGATAAAGTTCTCCGTTCCATTCCGGAAGTTCCGGATCGCCGCTCACATGCCTCTCAAGGTTCTCAAAGAAATCAAGTGCTGTTGTCTGCCTGACTCGCGGAATCCCCGGAATCCCACGTGAAAGGCGCTCGCCCTGTTCCAGCATTTCTCTGGTCGGGCCGCCTCCGCCGTCCCCGTAGCCGTAACACATCAGAACTTCTTTATTCAATTCTTTCTGATTGTATCTCTGCCATCCGCCTAGAACCTGGGATGGGTTCAGAATTCCGTTATAAGTTGTAAAGTGTTCGTTTTCCGCACTTCCCTCTTCTGCAGGTTTGTTATAATCTCTTGTCGGCGCAAAATGAGTCAGAACCCTGGTCCCGTCTATTCCCTGCCACATAAAAGTATCATAGGGCAGCATATTGGTCTCGTTCCAGCTGATCTTCGTGGTCATAAAATAACGGATCCCGCTCTTTGCCATAATCTGAGGGAGCGCAGCGGAATAGCCGAAGACATCCGGCAGCCAGAGAATGACAGAGTCTGCTCCGAACTCTTCCTTAAAAAAGCGTTTGCCATGAATAATCTGGCGCACCAGCGACTCCCCTGCCGTAAGATTGCAGTCGGCCTCAACGTACATCGCACCTTCGGGTTCCCAGCGGCCCTCTTCCGCACGTCTCTGTATTTCGCTGTAGATCTCCGGTGCCAGCTGTTTAACATATTTATATTCCTGCGGCTGACTGGCCATAAAACAGTACTCAGGGTACAGCCTCATATATTCAAGTACAGTAGAAAAGCTTCGCACCGTCTTGTCACGCGTCACCGCAAGCGTCCACTGCCACGCAAGGTCAATATGGGAGTGTCCCACCGCATACACGGTCTGTCGGGAACCCCCACACTTTTCCCTGTAAAACCGATCCATCACCTTTTGGGCGCGGCCAATGCTTTCAAAGAAATCTTCCGAATATGGTTCACGGAAATCGATCTCATTGAACGCCTCTGTGACGGCATCGAGTATCACCATGTAATCTTCGGAATCCGTCTTCATGAGCCGCGCCGCTTCAAAAGGCACTTTTATATCGTAATAAAGTTTCTCTATTTCTTTTTCAAGAATGCACAGTTCTGCCTCCATCAGAAGGTGAAACAACCTGTCGCCCGTATAGGCTGAAAGAAGAAGCGCATGCTTTTCCCCTGTTTCAGCACAGTCGGCGAGCAGAAGCTCTCTATGATTGACATCGAGCCCCTGACGTTTTTTTCCGTCCACGTAGGCAAGGAACTGCGGATTTAACGCATCCCACTCGCCCTCACGACCGGTTTTCATCTGAAACACAACGGATTTCCCGATCATATAATCTGGAATCCTGATATCAGCCGCAAAGAGAAAATATTCATGATCGCCGCCCCAGACTTCTTCCGCAGAAAAATCCGACCAGTCGGAATCGCTCGAAAAAGCCGCCTCAAAAATCCCTTCTGCAGTCAGATTTCCCGCTTCGCCGACCCCTTCCGTTCCTCTGCGATATCGAAAGGACGAAATCCGGCATTCATCGTGATAAATTAAATTTCTCAGGTCATCTAAGAGCTTTGCGTTTCGTTCTCTGATAAAGCGCATTTCATTATGCCTCCGTAAAATTAATTCCAGTCAGCGCTCCTCTGTTCAGGTAATCGGTAAAGCCTCAGCCTTTGTCTGCGCCGGACATGGAGAAGCCTCTTGACATCCACTGCTGCGAAATGACATACAGAATCACTGCCGGCAATGCATAAATCAATGAATAGGATGCAAGAAGGCCATACGCGACATTATGCTGTCCGAAGAACTGGTACAGCATAATCGATGCCGGATATTTCTCGCTGGAAGAAAGAAGGATGAACGGAACGAAGAAATTGCCCCAGGCTCCTGAGAAGGTATAGATCGCAATTGTAAAGATTCCGGGCAGCATCTGAGGAAGCACAACCTTTGTGATGCCCTTGAGTCTTGTTGCGCCATCTACCCATGCCGCTTCTTCGAGAGACACCGGAACTGAATCCATGAAATTCTTCATCATCCAGATTGCGTACGGCATACCGCTTGCTGCCATAAACAGCGTGAGACCGAAGATATTGTCATAAAGATGCATCTTTACAAAGATCTTATAGACAGGAACCATAATCGTGGTGATCGGCAGCGACGTCATAAACAGGATGCCAAGCATGAAGGCTTTTTTATGTTTCATCTTGAATCTTGACAGCGGATAAGCTGCAAGTATGGAACATACAACAACAATCGCAGAGTCACCGAGCGCAATCAGAAGGCCGTTCAGGAACGACCGCAGATTATCCCCATCTGTCAGCACCTGAATAAAGTTGTTCAGTGTAAGATTCGGGAACCGGATCGCCAGAGTCGCATTTGCATCAAAGGAGGCTAAAAAGAGCCATGCAAGAGGAATCGCAAACACCAGGCCGACAATCGTCAAAATGATATAGGCGAAGACATCCGCCCGCTTTTTGCTGTTCATTTTTTTCGTCATTGTCAGGCCTCCTTCTTTCCTTCAATCAGGACATAGAAGACAGAGAAGACTGCACCGATCAGAAGAATCAGCATCGAAATCGCCGTACCGTAGCCCAGTTCGTAATTCTTAAACGCTCTGATATACATGAAGATCGGAAGAGTCTGGACAGTCGTTCCGGTCAGCGCATATACCATACCGAATGTACCGAGTGTTGAAAGTGTAATCAGCATTGTGTTCGTCAGTACCGTGTCTTTAATAATCGGAATTGTAATTCTGAAAACCGTCTGAACGGAATTGGCGCCGTCAATTTTTGCAGCCTCAAGCACATCGCCGGAGACATTGTCAAGCGCAGACTGATAAACCATCATGGAAAATGCTGTTCCGTGCCAGATATTTGCAATCGATACCGCTGTAAGCGGATGTTTGAAAAGCCAGGAAACAGCCGTGCCGCCAAATGCCTGGATGATGAGATTGAGCGACCCCTTATCCGTAAAGAAGGTATAAGCACAGATCGCTGCAACCATTTCCGGCATAACCCAGGCTGCCAGAATAATCGCACCAATGATGCGGCGGAAGATCATATTCTTCTCTCGCATAAGCAGAGCGATAAAAAAGCCGAAGATCGTCTGACCGACGACGGAAATAACCAGGAAAATAACAGTCGAAATAATACTTGTCCGGACGGCACTGTCCGTAAGCATTCTCGCATAGTTGGCGAGTCCGACAAACTCAAGGTTTTTCGCAGCAGAGCCGGTAAGTGCCAGGTTTGTAAATGAATAATAGATTGTAAGGACGATCGGCATCAGGAAAAAGATAGCCATCAGCAGCACTGCCGGCCACAGATAGATCGTCCTGCCCACAAATCCGGGAAGCCCTTTCTTTTTACTCATAATAATTCCATTCCCTCACAAATTATCAGCAGAAAACGTGCCGCCGGCACATTTTTCTGCACGCATGCAAGCAAGAAAACAGACCGTCTGCATGTTTTCTCTTTTTGTAAACTGCAGTGAAGCAGGAACTCCGGCAGTACAGCCCGTACACGGGAGTGCTGCCGGAGTACCTCATCACTTCATAATATTCTTTTGCTGACCGCACTTTTTAAGTGCAGGCCTTACAGCAGTATTATTTTACGAAATCTTCGCCGACAACCTGAGTTACAGCTGTCTTGTAATCTGCCATAGCGCTGTCGATCGCTGTGTCATTGCGGACGATCGTGTCAACCATCTCATAGATGTAAGAAGAAACCTTGGAGTAGTTCTCGTTGTGCGGACGGAAGTTCGCTGTTTCAGCGATTGCTTCGTCTTCCTTGACATAGAGCTTAGATGCATATTCGTCATAAGCATCCATGCCGGTCTTAACGGAAAGATTACCGCTGCCAACAAGGTATGTGATGTAGTTGTCGCTCTTCATAAGCTCTGTCAGGAAGGAGAAAGCTGCATCCTTGTTGTCGCCGTTTTCAGAAAGTGCCCAGCTCCAGCCGCCGGACATAGATGTAAATCCGCCACCGTTCTGCATCGGCATCTGTGCAAAGCCAAGGCCATCGCTGAGGGTTTCATCTGTGTATCCCTGCATCGGATAGCCGGCACTCTGCAGATAGTCAGCATAGCCCCAGGAGCCGTTCAGGTAAATGCCAAGCTTGCCAGTAGACATGTAAAGGTTTGCATATGTCCAGTCAGAAGCATCAAAAACTTCCGAAAGTGTACCGATATAGCCGTTCTGCTTGCAGGTTTCGATAAATGCAAGAGAATCTGCGATGCCCTGGCTGTCTGTATCCCAGATGCCTGTCGCGTCATCAACGAGCCAGTCTTCCGTTCCGGAGAGAAGCATCTCAAAAGTGTTCATGCTGGTTGCTTCCGCTTCTGTGTTGGAGCATGCAAACCAGATCGGAACAACGTCAGATTCACAGTTGTCCTTGATTGCCTGGCAGGCATCAAGAACGTCCTGCCATGTCTCCGGCTGCCAGTCGCGGCCAAGACCGGCCTGTTCCATGACGTCCTTGTTATACCAGAGACCACGGACATCCGTAGAAGTCGGAACAGCATAGGTATTACCGTCCGTTCCCTTTGTGCCTTCCTTAAGGCTTTCAATAAAGGAACCGTTTGTCCACTCATCCCAGTCAGCGACATAATCTGTGATGTCAGCGACATAGCCGGCTGCAACGTCTGTATTCAGCTGGAAAGTATCTTCAAAGAAGAGATCCGGGCTTGTAGATACATCCTGCATCTCAGTCTGCACTTTCGTGACATAGTCGGAATCGCTTGCAACGATAGCCTGGGTTTCGATCGTAACAGAATCCTTCATATCCCAGTTCTCATATGCCTGCATGATCCACTTGTACATGTAGTTCTCTTCACCGTTGTCGTCCGGATCTCTGTAAGTAATTGTCAGAGTAGTCGTGTCATCAGCAGATACTGATGCGGCTGTTCCGGCGAAAACTGTGGATACCATTGCTGTGCTGAGAAGCACTGCCATAACCTGTTTCTTCATCCTTGCCTCCTTAATTAAAGCTGTTGTCTGTAGCATATTGCACGATCGCGCCTTTTATGATATATCATATCGGGTGCTCACTTAAATATATGATATATTCATGGCTTTCATTTGTCAACAAGCAAGCCAAAACGGCAAGGATTTTCCCCATTTTTGCCAGTAATTCGATCGCTGTTTTGTGTAATTTTCAATCAGCAGCATTCAATATGATATACCATAATGAACCCAGGCATTTTTCTCAGCTCCCGGTGTTTGATATCGGACGGCATCACCTTTTATTCAATCATTTATAACCGCCATCCGATCCCCGTCCATCATTCCGTGCGATCTTCCGGAAAGCAAAACGGCATCTGTCACCCGAGTATTTCTACCGACCAGCTCAGCGAGTAAAGCTGCCCCGGCGAAAGATGAATCAGGTCTGCCTGCTGTGACAGTTCCTCCACAATTCCGTCCCTCGATGGCAGTGAAAGCCAAGGCTCGATGCATACATAACCGGCATCCGTCTTCGGCATGTGCCAGATGCCAAGATACGGGAACCCATCAAACTTCACCCTTACTCCCCGGCCGCTTTTTCCGCCCTTAAGAGTAACCGTACGATCCATATGCTTCAGCACGACAGCATCCTCATCAAAAAGATCGTGTCTAAGCGGAATCCTGATCCCATCCTCCAGAGGATATGGGCGATCCTCTCCGGAAAGATAGCAGCGTTCCGTAAAGCCGACCCTGAAAGGTCTGCACTGAGCACCGAATTCCAGGGAATAGTCTTCAAATACTTCGTCCTCCCCGAGCGGCACGTTAAAGCCCGGATGCCCGCCGAGACCAAAATACATCATCTCCCCGCTTCGGTTCATAACCTTCGACTCGATCTTCAGGCATTTCCCTTCAAGTAAATACCGTATTCTGTATTCAAAGTCATAAGGATACATCCTCATCGTCTCTTCATTGCTCCGAAGAACGAAATCAGCACATGTCTCTGTAATGTTCTCCGCCGATGTCACCGCCGACGGAAGAAATCCGTGAATCGGCATCCCGTAGGTTTTTCCGTGCAGCGTATATGTTCCGTCCGTAAGACGGGCAACATAAGGAAAGAGATTGAGCGCCCTGTCGCTCCAGTAGCGCGGATTCCCCTGCCACAGATACTCCGTTCCGTCGGCGGACTTTATAGATCGAAGTTCGGCTCCTTTTTCCGAAATCACAACTGTCAGCTTCCCGTTTCCGATTGTTATCTCCATTTTCTTCTCCTCCGGTCCTGTCCGGCCGAATGATTTCTGCGTTTTTTTCTTCATTTCTCAGAACACATGCTCTGAATTTCATCATTATATCAGATATTCTGTACCCATGCGTCAACCCATATCTTTTTTATATTTTTATTTGCAGCGCAGGCAGAATATGGTAAAGTAATAATTGCGCAGGCAGTTTGTCGACAGGATTTAAAAAACAGTCCGTTTCGTTATTATTTTCGCGGAGTCGGGCTTTTTATAGGAGTTCGGAGTGCCGATTAAAAAGCACTCCGTTTCACCGCCCGACGCCATCTTCCTGGCACTATATCTTACTGGTCAAGGAGTCTCACCATGTCAAAAAATCAACACCTACCCATTATTTTTTCAGGAATTGTAATCGGCGTCATCGCCTCGCTGCTCGTGCTTGCCGGCAACCCGGCCAACATGGGCTTTTGCATCGCCTGCTTCCTGCGCGATACCGCAGGTGCTCTCGGTCTCCACTCAGCCGCTGCGGTCCAGTATATCCGCCCGGAAATCATCGGACTAGTGCTCGGAAGCTTTCTTCTCTCCCTCATGACAAAAGAATTTTCGGCCCGGGGCGGCAGCGCGCCGGTCACCCGCTTTGTGCTCGGCTTTTTTGTTATGATCGGTTGCCTTATGTTCCTCGGCTGCCCGTTCCGCATGATCCTTCGCCTTGCAGGCGGTGATCTCAATGCCCTCCTCGGCCTTCTGGGCTTCGTTGCCGGCATTCTTGCGGGTGTATTTTTTCTCAGCAAGGGTTATTCCCTGAAACGCACCTATAAGCAGTCGGTTCTCGAAGGTACTGTTCTTCCGATCATTCAGGTTGTTCTGCTCATACTCGTCATCACCGCTCCGGCATTTATTCATTTTACGGAAGCGGACGGCGGCCCGGGTGCAAAGCATGCCGCCATTCTTCTCAGCCTTGCAGCCGGACTTGTTGTCGGCGCGCTCGCTCAGCGCACACGCCTCTGCATGGTCGGCGGCATCCGGGATCTTGTTCTCTTCCGCGATGGCCATCTTATCAGCGGATTTATCGCCGTTTTTGCAGCTGCTCTTGTCTGCAATATCGTCCTTGGCACAGTCATCGGGGGCTCCTATTTCCATCTCGGTTTTGCAGATCAGGCCATTGCGCACACTGATGGCCTCTGGAACGCGCTCGGCATGTTTCTGGCCGGCTTCGGCTGCATCCTGCTCGGCGGCTGCCCAATGCGCCAGCTTGTCCTCGCAGGTGAAGGTAATTCCGACAGTGCCGTCACTGTCCTCGGTCTTCTTGTCGGCGCGGCCTTCGCTCATAACTTCGGCCTTGCCTCCAGCGGTGCCGGTCCGACAGCTGCCGGCAAAATTGCTGTCATCATCGGTATTGCCGCAGTGACCGTAATCGGCTGTGTCAATACCTTCAATAAAAAATAATCAGGCTGTCAGAAAGAATCAAAGCCAAACATGAACAGCGGTATTAAATTTTCAGAAAGGAGATTCACCGGGACTTTTGATCCTCTTCATAGGTTCCGGGCTAAGGTAAAACCAGCTATGACAACAATTGATGCAAGAGGACTCTCCTGCCCCGAACCTGTCATTATGACAAGAAAAGCAATGATCGGCAGCGACAATGCCTATGAAATCCTTGTGGACAATGTCACTGCAAAGGAAAATGTCACCCGCTACGCAGAACATCAGGGTTACACGGTCACCGTCACCGAAAAATCGGGGGAGTATACCCTGACAGCAAAAAAATAAGCGGGAGAACGTGACGCACGGCACATTTATCCCGCCTGGGCAAATTTGATACTTATGTATATTTCAACTTTTTACTCTCACTACGGAGCCGTCCGCTTTAAACATTTCTGCGGCAAAATGGGCTGGGCGGCAAAGCTCATGCCCGTTCCCCGTGATTTAAGCAGCAGCTGCGGAACCTGCGTGCGCTGGTCCGGCCCGAAAACCCGGGATCAGCTTTTCTCCGAAGCTGCCTGTCTGGACGAAGACGTCGAGCAGATCGTCCGCATTGAGGAGAACGGCTACACATCTGTCTACAAACAGGAATAAGCAATGCGGCATCTATGCCGGATAACCTGCCGTCGCCACATTTTCCGCTCTTTATGACGAACCGTCCCGGCGGAAAATATACCGACAGCGTATTCTTCAGTATGAGCGGCAAAGCAAACCTTCTATATCATATCGGAAGCTCAGATTATCTATGGAAACAGAAATCAAACTTACAAAGCTTGCCAAATGCGCCGGCTGCGGCGCTAAAGTGGGTGCCGGCACGCTGGCAAAACTGCTGGACGGATTTACAACACACAGCGATCCTCGCCTGATCGTCGGCTATGACAAAAGTGATGACGCCAGCGTCTATGTACTCTCCGAAGATCTGGCCCTTGTCCAGACGACCGACTTTTTTCCGCCTATTGTCGATAATCCCTATCTTTTCGGACAGATTGCAGCCGCCAATGCCATCAGCGATATCTACGCCATGGGCGGAGAACCCCGTCTCGCTCTCAACATCATGTGCCTGTCCGATGCCATGGACAGCACTGCAGTGCAGGAAATTCTGCGGGGCGGATACAGCAAAGCCTATGAGGCCGGTGTCATCATAACCGGCGGTCATACCATTTCAGGATCCGAACCGATCTACGGCCTGGCTGTATCCGGTTTTGTTCATCCGAAAAAAGTTCTCACAAACAGCGGTGCAAAACCGGGCGATGTTCTTATTCTCACGAAACCGCTCGGCATCGGCATTCTCACAACCGCATCCAGAGCAGGTCTGGTCGAGCAGCAGGTACTGAACCGCATCTACAGACAGATGGCCGCCCTCAACAAAGCCGCGCGTGACGTCATGGTGCTGCATCACGTGCACAGCTGCACAGATGTCACCGGTTTTTCACTCATCGGCCACAGTTACGAAATGGCCCAGGGCAGCGGCGTCAGCATTCATATCTGCACCGACAGCGTCCCTTACCACAGGGAGGCCTTTGAATTGGCAGACATGGGATTTATTCCCGCAGGTGCATACCGGAACCGTGAATATGCCGGCGGCGGCGTATTCGCCGGCAGCGTCAGCCGTACAATGCAGGATATTCTCTACGATCCGCAGACGAGCGGAGGGCTTTTGATTGCGCTGCCGGAAAATGAAGCTGCTTCCTGCCTCAATGAAATGCATACAGCCGAAATTCCGGCCGAAATCGTCGGATATGTCACTGAATCGGAAGAATACCCCATTATTCTGGAAGACGGCAAACGCTGAGCAGGACTAATCCCGAACAATTTGCATTCAATGCGCTTTTCGGCAGACATTTGCCTCCGAATTCAGATCCTTCCGGCACATATTGACAGCCGTCTGCCTTCAGATTCGGATTCTTTCAGCGCATATTGACAACCGTCCGCCCCCCGGATTCGGACCCTTTCCAGGCTTTTGGTAGCCGTCCGCCGCTGAACGTGCTATAATTGATAGAAATTTATTCAATCATATGATAACAGTGTCAAAAGCCGCTTTCCTTGTTATGCCTGTGCAAAAGCGAAAAGATGACTTATTGACAGCCCTACATGGAACACGAACACGCACTGTTGCGAATACGCCGCGAAGATGCGGAATGTGAGCGTTTCTGGAAATCTGTTATCCGAATAACTGTCCGGAAAAGGAGAACACCTGATGTTTAAAAAAGCAGATCCATCTGAAATTAATTTCAATATTTTTAATGAATTCGGCAAAAACTGGATGCTCGTTTCCGCGAAAAAGCCTGACGGAACGGTTAACACCATGACTGTCAGTTGGGGTGCCATGGGAATGCTCTGGGGCAAAAATGCCGCAACCATCTATATCCGCCAGTCCCGCTTCACAAAGGAATTTATCGATTCCTCTGATTATTTCACAGTGAGTCTTTTCGACGGACACAAAAAAGAGCTCGGAATTCTGGGCTCAAAGTCCGGCAGAAACGGTGACAAGGTTGCGGAAGTCGGCTTTACACCGGTCACAGTCGAAGACCAGCCGGCCTTTGATGAGAGTAAATGTGTCTGTATCTGCCGCAAAATGTACCGGACAGACATCCCTCTTGACAGCATGCCGTCCGATGTGGTGGACAGATGGTATTCCGACGGCGATTACCACACCATGTATATTGGGGAAATCGTCAGCTGCTATGTGAATGAATGATCACAGTGGTACCTTGATGCCCTGCGCTTCTGCCGATCCACAGTGAATTGCCCCTGAAAGTTCTGCCATTTTCCTCATAAAAGGAGACCTGCTTATGGGAAATTCTCTCGCTCTTATGCTCGAGTCTCTGCTCGAGCCGATTGTCGCCGTAGCCATTCACGGGTTTGAATATGTAGGTGTGTTTATCATCCTTGTGACCGGCGTAAAAGCATTTATCAACTATCTCCGAAGGCAGCCGCATGTTCGGCTCGATCTCGCCGAAGGAATGGCACTCGGTCTTGAATTCAAGCTCGGAAGTGAAATTCTCCGCACGGTTATCGTCCGGGATTTCCAGGAAATCGGACTTGTTGCGGCCATCATCGCTGTCCGGGCAGCACTTACCATCCTGATCCATTGGGAAATTTCGACAGAAAAAAAGGAGCAGACTTAACTCTGCTCCTTTTTTTCTGTCTCCTGTTCTATCATCCGATCCATCAGAAGATCATACTCCTCCGGATTCACCGGCAGCGCGATCTCCTTTCCCGTCCAGCCGGAAAGCTGAGCGGCCGCGGCAATCTGGTTTTCCAGCACGCCGTCACGGTAATCACTGTACAGCGGCTCGCCGTCTAAAATATGGGCTGCAAAATTTCGAAGTGCCTCACTGTGATCATTTCCGTAAGATGTTTCCGTTTCCCGGACTTCCAGATCATAGAGGGCCGCCTCATTTTCCTTCTTCATGTTCTGGAAAGTGTAATGATCATAGGTTCTGTTCAGTTCTTCCTCATCCATATGGAAGCGGTAAATACTCAGCTTTTTCCCGTCTTCGAGAATGATCTTTCCCTTCGAAAGGTCCAGCTCCAGACGATTCGTGCCGAACGGGTCATGCGTGCAGGAAATAATTGTACCTGTCACACCGCCGGCAAATTCAGCTGAAACAGTAATATCATTTTCAACCGGAATGTCCCGGTAAGCGCCCCGGATACACCTTGCAAAGATCTTTTCCGGTTCCCCGCAGATCCATGCCCACAGATCCAGGTTGTGCGGAAGCTGATTGACCAGAATGCCGCCGCCTTCCCTGCTGTAAGAGCCCCTCCACGGACCGCTGGTGTAGTAGCGATCCGGCCTCCACCAGTCGTTAATAATCCAGTTTGAGCGGCGCAGGTTTCCTAATTCTCCGCTTCCAACCAGTTCCTTTACTGTCCGGTACAGCGGATTTGCGCGCTGGTTGAACATCACCGCCAGCGTCAGTTCCGGATGCTTTTCCTTTACGTCCTTAAGCGCCAGTGCATCCGACGGTCTGATACACATCGGTTTTTCGCAAAGCACATGTTTCCCGTGCTCTAACGCATATTCGGCGGGGGCGTGATGAAGCAGATGCGGCAGCGTAATAATCACCGCATCGCAGCTGTCGCTGTCAATAAGCGTTTTCCAGTCCCCGAAAACTTTTATATCCGAATGATTTTCAAACCGGGCTGCCGTCTCCGGATTGGAGGTCGCAGCCGCTGTCACAACGCAGTTTCCGGGCGATCTTTTGATTCCGTATTTTTCAAGCCCGATCCCGTCAATGATATCACGGTAGAAGCTTCCCTGAATGCCGCAGCCGATAATTCCGATTCGTAATTTTTCCATGATCAGCACCCTCACCTGCCTCACTCCGCCAGTTCGAATGGAAGCAGGGAAATGATATCTCTCTCCCTGTCAATTCCGGGATAGACTTCTTTCAGCTTCAGCCCTTTTGCCGTCAGTTCAAAGACGCAGCGCTCTGTCACGTAAAGTACTCTCTGACCGTTGGCCACCGCGCGCTTTGCCGAAAAACTGATACTGGCAACCTCATTGACAAATTTCGGAACAGAGCCCTCTGTTACAATCGAGACATTATTGCCGTTCTTCGAGACTTCCAATCCCTTTGTGTTAAAGGTCATGCAAAAGACAACTGTAGGTGTCTTCGCCGTAATATTGGCAAACCCGCCAATACCGGCATAGGCACATGGTCCCCGGTGCGCGTTTACATTGCCGTACCGATCAACCTCCAGCGCGACCATAAAGCAGATATTAAGGCCGCCGTTGTCATAAAGGTCAAACTGGTTGGCCA
>R11__coassemble_548_pt1 | contig 24317 bp, 20 predicted proteins | sample R11__metabat2_low_PE_006 | metagenome-assembled genome bin R11 | reverse complement strand
ACCTGGCCTCTAAATTTCCGGGCTATGACCTTGGCAATATGCCGAAAGTAAAGGAAATCTTCGAAGAACAGTTGAAGAAGTGTCAGGTTGATCACTTCGATTTCTATCTTTTCCACAATGTCTGCGAAATGAATGTAGATGCTTATCTGGATCCGAAGTTTGGCATCTTTGATTATCTTATGGAGCAGAAGAAGGCAGGGCGCATCCGGCATCTTGGTTTTTCTGCCCATGGCGATATCGCCTGCATCACCAGATTCCTCGAAGCCTACGGCAAGAATATGGAGTTCTGTCAGATTGAACTGAACTACTTCGATTATAAGTTCCAGGACGCAAAGGGAAAGCTGGATCTGCTCGCCGGCTGGAATATTCCCGTATGGGTCATGGAGCCTGTCAGAGGCGGTCAGCTGGCATCTCTTTCTGAAGATGCAGCAGCAAAGCTTAAGGCAGCAAGGCCTGATGAGGATGTACCGGCATGGGCCTTCCGCTTCCTGCAGACTCTCCCAAATATAACCATGACCCTTTCCGGCATGTCCAACATGGAACAGCTGCAGGCAAATATCAGAACTTATGAGGAGAAGAAGCCGCTCAATGAAGAAGAAATGGCTCTGATCCTCAGCATAGCCGATGACATGATCGCGAAGACCACCGTTCCTTGCACCGGATGTCACTACTGCGTGACCAAATGTCCTCAGAAACTTGATATCCCGTTCCTGCTGAAACTTTACAATGAAGCAATGGTAGCAGGTTCCGGCGATTTTATTGCACCGATGGCCCTTGCATCCGTTGGTGCGGACCGGCAGCCGGAATGCTGTATCGGATGTCACAGCTGCGAGAAGGTCTGTCCGCAGACTATCCGCATTCCTGAAGAACTTGCGAAGTTTGCAAAGAAAATGGGAAGATGAGCATTGAAAACGATCAAGGCATATTCTGCAAAAGATTTATTTGAACGAACTGTGATTCCCAAAGCTTATTTCTCACTTTGTCTTCCGCTTGTTGTTGGAAATATCATATCTCTGATCTATAACATGGCAGATACATATTTTATTTCCGGAACAGGCAATACGGACCTGGTGGCAGGTGTTTCTCTGTGTGCGCCGATCATCACGCTGTTGGTAGCCATCGGAGATATCTTTGGTCTGGGAGGCAGTTCGCTGGTATCCCGCCTTTTTGGAGAAAAAAGAGATCGCGAAGCAGGAAAGGTCAGCTGCTTCTGCTTTTATACGGGACTGGTGACAGGTTTACTGACGATGGTTCTGCTTCTTGTGTTTTCTTCCGGCATGCTCACCACGTTAGGAGCCTCCGATGAAAATCGGATTTACGCTTCCCAGTACTATCATTGGCTGGTATTGGGATCTCCGGTCATTATCTTTCAGCTGATCCCCCTGAATCTGCTGCGTACAGAAGGGATGGCCCGCGAAGGCATGATCTCTACGGCTTTCGGTTCTATCCTGAATATTATTCTGGATCCGATTTTCATCTACGGGCTGAAGATGGGGGCAGCAGGTGCTGCCATCGCTACTGTCCTGGGAAATGCAGCGACTGATCTGATCATGATCTGGTATGTTTTGTTCAGGAGCAAAAAGCTGAGTCTGCGCCCTCAGGATGTAAAAATTCCGACGGAGCTGATTCGGATGGTACTGGCTATCGGGATTCCGGGATGCACGACCAATATCATGTCGACTTTTTCCAATACCATGATTAACAGATTCCTGGCTCCCTATGGATCGGATTATCTTGCGTCTATGGGAATCTGTATGAAAGTTTATATGATTGTCATCATGATCATGGTGGGCTTTGTCTTTGGAGCACAGCCTTTGATCGGCTATAATTACGGAGCGAAAAATACAGAACGTTTGAAGGCAATAGTCCGGTTTGATATTTTAGTTCAGCTGGTCTTTTCCTTGAGTGCCCTTGTCATTTTTTCTTTGACAGCACCCCTGATCATGAATGCTTTTATGCATAATGAGACCATTACCGCCTATGGCAGTCTTATGCTGCGCTGTCTTCTGCCTGCAGCTCCGTTTGCCGGAATTGTTATGGTCTTTACAACAATCTTCCAGTCAGAAGGAAAAGCGCTTCCGGCCTTCCTTTTGTCCTTCTGCCGACAGGGCGTTATTTTTGCCTGCTGCCTCTTTTTGATGTCTCACTTCCTGGGCTATTACGGGATTCTCTTCGCAACGTTTTGCGCAGATTTTCTGACAGCGATTCTGGCCGTTTGGCTTTATCTGAGGAGCAGCAGGTCCATTCATGCCCATTATTGACGAAAAAGGAAACTTGATGATCTGTGTTTTCTGTCGATATTCCAAAACGTTGTCATATATTATTGGCATCAAAAGATCCTTCCTGCGGCATTCGCTGCGGCACACAGGCAAACGGAATCGCAGAACTCTATGAGACCGAAAGGCTGATATGGAATATATCCATCACTATACATCTCCGCTGGGCGGAATCACAATGGCTTCAGACGGGGATCATCTGACAGGTCTTTGGTTTGACGGACAGAAATACTTTGCCGACACACTGGATGAGATATATGAAGAAAAATCAGTCCCGGTATTTGAACAGACCGTCAAATGGCTAGATATTTATTTCAGTAGTAAAGAACCTGATTTTACCCCTCCGCTCATGATGAAAACAACGGCTTTCCGTAAAACTGTATGGGAGATTCTGCTCACCATTCCTTATGGGAAAACAATGACATATGGTGAAATTGCGAACAGAATCGCAAAACGGAAAGGGATTGCCAAAATGTCGGCGCAGGCGGTCGGGGGCGCAGTCGGGCATAATTCAATCTCGCTGATCATTCCGTGCCACAGGGTCATCGGAACAAACGGCAGTCTAACAGGCTATGCGGGAGGCATAGACAAAAAAGTAAAGCTGCTTGAAATGGAAAAAATAAACATGGAGCATTTTTTTATTCCCGGGAAAGGGACAGCATTATGAATCAGCGAGAAAACGTGTCACCGGCACGTTTTCCGTACGTTATGACATACAAAGTGAGCTGCGATGGCAGCTCATTTTGTATGTTTATTCGATGGGCTTCCGGGCTGCTTCAGCATACCAGAGAAACTGCCTGCGGCAAACAGCAGGATCAATTATATGCTATCTTAAAAGAGCATCAACTCTCAAAGGCGGCAGCGGCTTTCGCTGGAAATGCTGAAAATTTCCTTGCGCAACAAAACAATTTGGGGTACACTTCAAGTCTACCGAAATCTTCGGCCTGTGTCCTGCTTTCAGGACACAGAAACTGCCCGGGACAGGCATAAAGTCCCAAATACCATCTGTACAGACGGAGAATTGTTTTGGCTAAAAATCTGGTAATCGTCGAATCTCCGGCAAAAGTGAAGACGATAAAAAAATTTCTTGGAACTAAATACGATGTCGAAGCTTCCATGGGGCATGTGAGGGATCTTCCAAAGAGCCAAATGGGGATCGACATCGAAAATGATTTCGAACCGAAGTATATTACGATCAGAGGCAAGGGGGAACTGCTGGCGAAGCTGCGCAAGCAGGCCAAAGCTGCAGATCATGTATACCTTGCAACAGACCCGGATCGCGAAGGAGAAGCAATCTCGTGGCATCTTGCAATTGCGCTTAATCTTGATGAGAAAAAGATGAAGCGGATTACATTTAATGAGATTACAAAGAATGCTGTCAAGGCTTCGATCAAAGCCCCGAGAGCGATTGATATGAACCTGGTCGATGCACAGCAGGTCCGCCGTGTCCTTGATCGAATGGTTGGCTACGAAATCAGCCCCGTCCTGTGGAAAAAAGTAAAACGCGGCCTTTCTGCCGGCCGTGTGCAGTCGGTGGCCCTCAGAATGATCGCTAAGCGCGAAAAAGAGATCGCGGAATTTATTCCGACGGAATACTGGTCACTCAACGCGGATTTTGTGGTGCCTGGACAGAAAAAAACACTTGCAGCCAAATTTTACGGGACGGATAAGAAACTGATCCCAACCTCAAAAAAAGAAATGGATGAGCTGGTCGAACGGCTCAGCACAGAAAAATTTTCCATCGAAGAGGTGAAAAACGGGACAAGGAATAAAAAGCCCCCCCTGCCGTTTACCACTAGCACATTGCAGCAGGAGGCGGCCAATGTGCTCGGTTTTTCCACTTCAAAAACAATGAGAATTGCTCAGCAGCTCTATGAGGGAGTAGATCTCAGGGGAGAGGGAACGGTTGGTCTCATTACTTATCTCCGTACAGATTCCTCGCGTGTCGCAGAAGAAGCGGAAGCGGCTGCTGAAGCCTATATAAAAAATGCTTACGGCGAAGAATATATCGGTGCTGCTCAGACAGCCAACAGGAACCGCAACGCGCAGGACGCGCATGAGGCGATTCGTCCGACTGATATTGTAAGGACGCCTGTCAATGTGAAAGAGTCTTTGTCAAGGGATCAGTTCCGTCTCTATCAGCTGATCTGGCGACGGTTTGCAGCCAGCCGCATGGCAAATGCAGTTTATGATACCCTGCAGATCAGGATCGGCGGAGGTGAATATGTGTTTACTGTGTCAGCCTCCAGCATCCGCTTTGCGGGTTTCATGGATGTCTATACTGAATATGAAGAAGGCGGCGATGAGGACAAAATATCCGTTAGGAATATTGAAGAAGGAATGGAACTTGGATTAAGTGCGCTCAGACCGGAACAGCATTTCACGCAGCCTCCGTCTCATTTTACGGAAGCTTCTCTGGTCAGGACACTTGAGGAAAAGGGAATCGGCAGACCAAGTACTTATGCGCCGACAATTTCCACGATTCTTGCCCGCAATTATATTACAAAGGAAAAAAAGAATCTCTATATCACAGAACTCGGTGAAGTGGTGGACGGCATTATGGTTCAGGCTTTTCCGCAGATTGTCAGCGAGGATTTTACAGCCAATCTCGAGATGCTCCTTGATGGTGTCGCGGAGGGCGCAGTTGAATGGAAGACGATCGTACGGAACTTCTACCCGGATCTCGATGAGGAAGTCCGCAAGGCTAACGAGGAACTCGAGCATGTCAAAATCGAAGACGAGGTGACGGATGTCATCTGTGAGAACTGCGGAAAAAATATGGTGGTCAAGTATGGCCCCCATGGAAAGTTTCTTGCATGTCCCGGATTCCCTGATTGTCACAATACGAAGCCTTATTATGAAAAGGTTGGTGTAAAGTGTCCGGAGTGCGGCAGGGAAGTAGTGCTCCGCAGGACGAGAAAAGGCCGCCGGTACTTTGGCTGCGAAAACAATCCGGAGTGCGGATTTATGTCCTGGGCGATGCCGCTAGATAAAAAATGTCCGAAATGCGGTCATTATATGATCCGCAAAGGAACAAAAGATGTCTGCGCGGATGAAAATTGCGGTTATTCGGAGTCATGAATTTTCTGAATACTTGAATGAAATTTGCCAACATGCTATAATAATTTTGTTTAAAAAATTTTTGCCTCACACAATTCAGAACTTTCTCGGAAAGGAGTGTGAAATGAGCGTTCAGCTGTTGGATAAAACGCGAAAAATCAATAAGCTTCTCCACAATACAAGCACTTCCAAAGTTGTCTTTAATGATATCTGCAATGTGCTCGTTGAGACGCTGGCCTCAAACATTCTCGTGATCAGCAAAAAAGGAAAAGTGCTCGGCGTCGGGAAATGCGCGATGGTTGAGGAACTCCAGGAGATGATTACGAGTGAGATCGGCGGATATGTGGACAATCTTCTGAATGAGCGTTTTCTTGGTGTATTGTCTACAAAAGAAAACGTAAATCTGACAACGCTCGGCTTCGTTTCCGCCAATGTTGACGCTTATGTCGCTATTATCAATCCGATTTATATAGCCGGAGAAAGACTCGGAACGGTCTTTTGCTATCGGACTCCGTCTCCATACAATATTGAAGACATTATTGTAAGCGAGTATGGAACAAACGTTGTCGGTCTGGAGATGATGCGTTCTGTCGACGAAGAGAATGCCGAGGAAACAAGAAAGCGGCAGGTCGTGAAGTCAGCCTTTTCAACACTTTCCTTCTCGGAGCTGGAGGCGATCATTCATATTTTCGATGAACTGAACGGAAGGGAAGGCATCCTCGTGGCAAGCAAAATCGCTGATCGTGTCGGCATTACCCGTTCGGTGATCGTCAACGCATTAAGAAAGTTTGAAAGTGCCGGGGTGATTGAGTCAAGATCTTCCGGAATGAAGGGAACATATATCAAAGTTATGAATGAATATATCTTTGATGAGATTCAGGACATAAAAAACAGCAAAAACAAAAAATTGTATCAGGATGAATGAAAAAGCCTCCCTTTAAACAGGGAGGTTTTTATTCATCGCACACAAAACTTGTGATTTCCGCTTGACATCTTCGGAAGCGTGTCGTATATTACTCATAGATGTTAGCACTCCGAAAGAATGAGTGCTAACAGACATAATCAGAATTTGTTTTATAAAGGAGGCATTGCTTTATGAAATTAGTACCGCTTAGCGACAGAGTCGTTCTGAAGGAGATGGAAGCAGAAGAAAAGACAGCATCCGGCATTATTCTTGCAGGACAGGCTAAAGAAAAGCCCCAGCAGGCAGAAGTTGTTGCTGTGGGACCGGGCGGTGTTGTTGACGGCAAAGAAGTTGTCATGAACGTAGAAGTCGGTCAGAAAGTCATTTATTCAAAATATGCCGGAACAGAAGTTAAGCTCGGTGATGATGCTTACATTGTAGTGAGACAGAGCGATATTCTGGCAGTTGTGGAAGACTGATCAAAACTCAGAATAAAATCAGGAAAATCAATACGCTGACGCGGAAACTGAGAAACCGCTAAAAGCGTCAATGGAGGAAAGATTATTATGGCAAAGAATATTAAGTACGGTCTTGAGGCCAGAGAAGCGCTTCAGGCAGGTGTTGACAAGCTCGCAAATGCTGTTCGCGTGACCCTCGGACCGAAGGGCAGAAATGTTGTTCTTGAAAAGGCATATGGTTCACCGACAATCACAAATGACGGTGTAACGATTGCTAAAGAGATCGATCTTGAAGATGGATTTGAAAATATGGGCGCTCAGCTCATTCGTGAAGTTGCTTCCAAAACAAACGATGTAGCAGGCGACGGAACTACAACTGCGACTGTTCTTGCTCAGGCAATGGTTCATGAAGGAATGCGCAATCTGGCAGCCGGTGCCAATCCGATCATTCTTAAAAAGGGTATGCAGAAAGCTACAGATGCCGCTGTTGACTGCCTCGTTAAGATGAGCAAGCCGGTAAGCGGCAAGGAACAGATTGCACGTGTTGCTGCTGTTTCCTCAGGTGATGACGAAGTAGGCGCAATGGTTGCGGATGCTATGGACAGAGTTTCCAAAGACGGTGTCATCACCATCGAAGAGTCCAAGACAATGCAGACTGAGCTCGAACTTGTAGAAGGCATGCAGTTTGATCGCGGCTATATCTCAGCTTATATGTGCAGTGATATGGAGAAGATGGAAGCTCGCCTTGATGAGCCCTTCATTTTGATCGTTGATAAGAAGATCAGCAGCATTCAGGAACTGCTTCCGCTCCTTGAACAGATTGTAAAGACAGGACGTCAGCTCCTTATCATTGCAGAGGATGTAGAGGGCGAAGCCCTTACAACCCTGATTGTCAATAAACTGAGAGGTACATTCAATGTTGTGGCTGTCAAGTCACCCGGTTACGGCGACAGAAGAAAAGAAATGCTTAAGGATATAGCTGTCCTTACAGGCGGAACTGTAATCTCTGATGAAATCGGTCTTGATCTCAAGGATGTGACGATTGATCAGCTTGGCCGCGCGAAGGCTGTTAAAGTTGCCAAGGAAAATACCGTCATTGTTGACGGCGAAGGCGACAAGAAAGCAATCGAAGACAGAGTTATGCAGATTAAAGCTCAGATTCAGGAGACAAAGTCTGATTTTGACAGAGAGAAGCTTCAGGAACGCCTCGCAAAGCTCGCCGGCGGCGTAGCCGTCATTCGCGTTGGCGCTCCGACAGAGACAGAGATGAAAGACAAGAAGCTTCGTATGGAAGATGCTCTCAACGCTACAAAAGCAGCTGTTGAAGAAGGAATTATCGCCGGCGGCGGATCTTCCTATGTTCATGCTGCTGCAGAGCTTGATGCAGTGATCGAAACGCTGACAGGCGATGAGAAGACAGGTGCTCAGATTGTCAAGAAAGCCCTTGAAGCTCCTCTTTACAGGATTGCTGTCAATGCAGGCCAGGAAGGTGCTGTTATCGTCAACAACGTAAAGAATGCAAAAGACGGCGTAGGCTATAATGCTCTTACAGAAGAGTATGTCGATATGGTTGAAGCAGGTATCCTTGATCCGGTTAAAGTTTCAAGATCTGCTCTGCAGAATGCAAATTCTATCGCAGCTACACTTCTGACAACAGAATCTGCGGTTTCTATCATCAAGGAACCGGAACCGGCTGCACCGGCAGGTGCCGGCATGGGCGGCATGATGTAATAAGCTATTAACTGGGCTATAAACGAGAAAACGTGCCGCCGGCACGTTTTCTGTGCTTATGGCGAAGTAAAGGACCTGACAGATAAAATGTCTGCCGGGTCTTTTTTGTGCGATAAGGCCGCCAGGCGGTCATCGCACCCGCAAAATGGACATTTCCTAATGGTCGCCTTCGGTGTGACGGGTGTGACGGTCAGATACGTCGAGCGGCATCCGCGTCTTCGGTGTGACGATCAGGTTCATATTAAGCTGAAGATATAGAGATGCAAATTGCGGGAAAATATGCTATCATTAATAAACAGATGATTTTGATCGTTCTGCAGGATGTTCTTTATGACTCTTAAGCCGAAAACGATTAAGGACAGCGGAACCTGAAAATGGAAAAAGATATTGCCGGAGGTAGAAGTATATGGAAGATACTTTTGTTGAATTAATCGTACCCCACAAGCCAACAGGCAAAGATAAGCTGAAAAAAGGAGCACTGATATTCGGAATGGCAGCCACTTTGCTGATTGGTTTCCTGTTTTTTCCGATTGTTCTGATTGCTTTTCTTTCTCTTTGCGTGGTTGCCTGGATCTTCTGGCCGCGTTTTAAGATGGAATATGAGTATACTTATGTCAATGGCGAAATTGATATTGCGAAAGTATTTTCAAAGCAGAGCAGAAAAGAAGTGGCAAGGATTCAGCTTGATGACGTCGAATGTATTGCACCGTTTGGCTCACATGAACTTGACAGCTACGGAGATACCTTTAAAGTCATTGATTATTCTGCAAATGATCCCGGGAATAAGCCGTATGTGATCGTAAAGGGCGGAACAGACGGAGGCAAAATACTTATCCAGCTTAACGATCGGATGCTTGACGATCTTAAGAGACGGCTGCCGCGCAAGGTTTTCACCTATTGAGAGTAATGTGCGCCCGCTCCTTTTGTTGGGCATTTTGACAATGAACCCGCCAATTAATCGGTTCGAATTCTGCTTGCGGAATTCAAGACTTCCTGCTATATTGATCGTTAAAACATATTGACAGCTGAGTGAATTTAGCCGAAATCATGTATGCATTCCCGAAATAAATTTCGTGTGTTCAGACAATTCCGGCTGAGATTGTTGCGAAAAAAGGAGGTCTCAATGGCAGTAATCATTGGCGAGGGTATTACATTTGATGATGTACTTCTGGTTCCATCATATTCGGAAGTGACGCCGAATATGGTTGATGTATCGACATACCTGACGAATTCTATTCGTCTCAGCATTCCGATGATGAGTGCGGGAATGGACACTGTTACAGAACATGGTATGGCGATTGCCATGGCCCGCCAGGGAGGAATCGGCATCATTCACAAGAATATGACAATCGCTCAGCAGGCAGAAGAAGTCGATATGGTTAAGCGTTCTGAGAATGGTGTTATTACCGATCCGTTCTACCTGTCACCTGATCACACACTCGGTGATGCCAACGCGCTGATGGCGAAGTACAGAATTTCCGGCGTACCGATCACAGAAGGAAAAAAGCTTGTCGGTATCATTACGAACCGCGATATGCAGTTCCAGACAGATATGACAAAACCGATTCGTGACGAGATGACGTCAGTCGGTCTTATCACTGCTCAGGAAGGAACCACCCTTGAGGAAGCTAAGGAAATTCTGCGCAAGGCAAGAAAAGAAAAACTTCCGATTGTTGATAAGGAATGGAATCTTAAAGGTCTGATCACGATCAAGGATATCGAAAAGGCGATCAAATATCCCAACGCTGCAAAAGATAATCAGGGAAGACTCCTCTGCGGAGCTGCTGTCGGCATCACAAAAAATGTGATGGAACGTGTAGAGGCCCTTGTCAATGTTCATGTCGACTGTATTGTGGTGGATTCTGCCCATGGTCATTCGAAAAACATCATGAATACAGCGAGAGAGATCAAGCAGGCTTTCCCTGATCTTCAGCTGATCGTAGGTAATGTTGCGACTGAAGAAGCCGCTTCAGCTCTCTTTGAGAACGGAGCAGATTGTGTTAAAGTCGGTATCGGCCCCGGTTCCATCTGTACAACTCGTGTAGTTGCCGGTATTGGTGTTCCGCAGATTACCGCAGTTATGGAATGCGCAAAAGCGGCTAAAAAGTATGGTCGTCCGATTATTGCCGACGGTGGAATTCAGTACTCCGGCGATATGACAAAAGCTCTGGCGGCCGGAGCAAATGTCTGCATGATGGGCAGCATGTTCGCCGGCTGCGATGAGGCGCCGGGAAGCTTTGAGCTTTATCAGGGACGTAAATATAAGGTATATCGCGGAATGGGAAGCATTTCTGCAATGGAAGCGGGAAGCAAGGATCGCTATTTCCAGACCGATGCAAAGAAGCTAGTACCGGAAGGCGTAGAGGGGCGTGTCGCTTACAAGGGCTCTGTCGAAGATACCGTCTTCCAGCTGCTTGGCGGAATTCGGTCCGGTATGGGATATTGCGGAGCAAAAGATATTCCGACTCTTCAGGAGACAGGAAGATTCTATAAGATTTCGGCAGCTTCGCTCAAAGAATCACATCCGCATGATATTCATATTACGAAGGAAGCACCGAACTATTCGATCGAGAACAACAAGTGATTTCAGGAGTCCGTCTGACGCTAATCGCCGGACGGATTTCTTTCTTCGGATAGGCAGCAGGTGAGGCGATCGTCAACCGGCAGACCGGCTTTGATCAGACGCAAAAACAGAAGAGCCGGAGAGGAGTATTAAAATGGATGAATTTGAACGCCGACGGCGAAAGAAGCTCAAAATACTCCGGCGAAAAAAGCGACGGCGCCGACGCATGCTTCGATTAATGCTCATGACGACCGTTATTTTCACTATTCTTGTTGCTGCAGGGACGATGATCATGAGCTTCCATTCGAAGCAAAAAGCTGCATCTGACGCAGACAGCGGTGACATAGAGGTCTTTACCGATTCAATCGATCAGACTGGCAGCAAAAGCGGAATGGCCGCAGACCGGACAGTTAGTCTGCAGCTGACTGATGCCCAGATGCATTCCGGAGACCTGATACTGGTGAGCTCAGAGCGACCCTATGATTTTGACGCAAATGAAAACATGGTTCGACTGGTAAAAATCACTGACGCACAGACTTATAATTATCCGGTCGATAAAGAAGAATTCTGTCTCGCTGAAAGTATTCTTCCGAGTCTTGATTCAATGATTGAGGACTGTGATAACGCAATGGGGACCAGGGAAACCGGAATTTCAAGCGCATATCGGACCAAAGAATACCAGCAGCAGGTCTGGGATGATGCAGCAGAAGAATACGGCGAAAGCTATGCCGAGAAATATGTTGCCGAACCCGGATACAGCGAACATCATACCGGACTTGCGGCAGATCTCGGTATTTTCTATGATGATGGCAGTTATGGGACATTTACCGGGAGTGAAAACGCCATTTGGATGGCTGAAAATTGTTGGAAATACGGTTTTGTGCGCCGCTATGCGGAGGACAAGACGGAGATAACCGGGATCAGCAATGAAGCCTGGCATTTTCGATACGTAGGAGTCCCTCACGCTTATTATATGACACAGAACAATCTGTGCCTCGAAGAATATCTCGATTATCTTGAGAGGAATGCTTCTGAAGAAGCACCTCTCACTATCGAAGCAAATGATAAATCATATCGAGTTTTTTATACGAAAGAAAACGTGATCCCAAAGCCTGAAGAAAAATTCGAGGTATCGGGAGATAACGATCACGGCTGGATTATAACGCTTTGTGAATGAAAGCTTTACTTACCTGAAATTTTGAATTACCATAAAGGTGGTGCCGCAATCGCGGCAGTCAGAACCAATATGAGAGGAGAATATTTTGAAAATTCGTAAAATCAGTGAATTATTGAGCGGAAATCCCTATCCCGGGAGAGGAATAGTTGTCGGAAAAACGACGGACGGAAAGCATGCCGCCATCGCATATTTTATTATGGGAAGAAGTGTAAATTCAAGAAACCGCATCTTTGTTGAGGTCGGTGAAGGCATTCGCACTCAAGCCTTTGACGAATCAAAAATGGAAGATCCGAGCCTGATTATTTATGCGCCGGTCAGAGTACTCGGCACGAAGACAATTGTCACAAACGGAGACCAGACAGACACGATATACGAGGGCCTTGACAGACAGCTTACCTTTGAACAATCTCTTCGCTCCAGAAGATTTGAGCCGGATGGCCCCAATTACACACCGAGAATTTCGGCGGTTATACATCTTACAGCCGGAGATTTTAATTTTGCAATGTCTATCTTAAAAAGCGCCGACGGAGATCCTGATGGGGATGAGAGATATACATTTTCTTATTCACCGGCACGCCCCGGTGAAGGTCGTTTTATCAGCACCTATATAAGTGACGGAAACCCTCTTCCAAGCTTCGAGGGAGAGCCTTACAGAGTGGAGATTACCGGAGATCTGGACAGCTTTACGGATACCATCTGGAATTCACTCAATGCTGACAATAAAGTTTCTTTGTTTACAAGGTTCATTGATCTTGAAACAGGTCACTATGAGAGCCGGATTATTAATAAAAACTGCTGATATCTGTTTCAGATAATATGAGGATATAATATGAAGGAATTAGAACTGAAATACGGCTGCAACCCAAATCAGAAGCCGGCAAAAATCTCTGTAAATGACGGCCGTGAACTTCCGATCCGTGTTCTTTGCGGTAAGCCCGGTTATATTAATTTTATGGATGCTCTCAATGGATGGCAGCTTGTGACAGAACTCAAGCGCGCTACGGGACTTCCGGCTGCAACAAGCTTCAAGCATGTTTCACCGGCAGGTGCCGCTGTCGGTCTTCCGATGGATGAAACCATGAAAAAAATATGTTTTGTCGATGATATGGGAGATCTTTCTCCTCTCGCCTGTGCATATGCACGCGCACGCGGTGCCGACAGAATGAGTTCTTTCGGTGACTTTATTTCACTGAGTGATATCTGTGATGCCGATACGGCATCAATCATTAAGAGAGAAGTATCCGATGGCGTCATTGCACCCGGATATACTGATAAGGCCCTTGAAATACTTTCCCAAAAGAAAAACGGCGCCTACAATGTCATAGAAATTGATCCTGATTACAAACCGGCTCCGGCTGAGCATAAAGATGTATTCGGGATAACTTTTGAGCAGGGAAGAAATGATCTTGTCATAGACGAAAAGCTGCTCGAAAACATTGTGACAGATAATACGGAACTTCCTGAATCAGCGAAACGTGACCTGATCGTCTCGCTTATCACTTTGAAATTTACTCAATCCAATTCTGTATGCTACGCAAAGGACGGGCAGGCGATCGGAGTCGGTGCCGGGCAGCAGTCAAGAGTTCACTGTGTCCGTCTTGCAGGCAATAAGGCGGATAACTGGCTGCTCCGTCAGTGCCCGAAGGTTTTGGAACTTCCGTTTGTCGATGGCATTCGAAGGGCAGACAGAGACAACGCGATCGACGTCTATATCGGCAATGAATATAATGACGTCCTTCGTGACGGAGCGTGGCAGAAGGTGTTTAAAGTCCGTCCGGATGTATTTTCTGAAGAGGAAAAACGCGCCTGGCTTGACCGCATGACGGATGTTGCGCTCGGTTCTGATGCTTTTTTCCCATTCGCAGATAATATTGAACGCGCGAAAAAATCCGGTGTACGCTATATTGCTGAGCCAGGCGGATCAAAGAGAGATGACCTTGTGATCAACTGCTGCAATGAATATGGTATGACGATGGTATTTACCGGCATTCGTCTGTTCCATCATTAAACTGCAGATTAATATTTTTTCCGGTCTGAAAAATGTTGTTTTCGTAAAGTCATAAGGAGGTGAAAAGATGCTTGCTAATTTAAATGATGTGCTGATCCCTGCAAAACAAGGGCATTATTGCGTTGGTCATTTTAATGTCATTAATCTTGAAATGGCACGGGCTGTAATCAGTGCGGCTGAAGAAGCCGGTCAGGCCGTAATTATCGGAATTGAAGAAAGCCAGCTTTCAATCTGTCCGCTTGATGAATTTGCTGCCTTCGCTGTACCCATGGCAAGAAAGGCGGCTGTTCCGGTTGCAGTACATTTTGACCATTGCGGCACATTTTCGAAATGCATTGAGGCTTTGAAACAGGGATTTACATCCATCAATTTCGATTGTTCACGTGAAATCCTTGAGATCAATGAGGAACGTGTTGCAGAAATGGCAAGAACTGCGCATGCTTTTGGGGCTACAGTTGAGGCTGAACTTGGTGTTACGCCGAATGCGGATGCGTATGATTATGATCAGATCGCAAGATGCTTCACGGATCCGGCACAGGTTGCCGAATATGTTCAGAAGACTGATGTTGATGCCCTCGCGGTTTCTGTAGGAACGGCGCATGGTCAGTATAAGAAGACGCCGAAACTCGATTACGACCGAATCAGAGCAATAGGTTCATCCGCGGGGGTTCCGCTGGTTCTTCATGGCGGTTCAGGCTTGTCGGATTCCGCTGTCCGGGAAGCGATCAAAGCCGGTATTTCGAAAATTGACATCTTTACCGATGTCAACATTGCCTGCTGCCAGGGAGCTATTCAGGCCTATAATGACGGCATTTGCATGGCAACGCAGATGATTCCTTATCAGGTTCATGCAGTGAAAGCGCTTGTTCTGGAAAAAATCCGCCTGTTTGCGGAGTGAGGTGAACGAGAACACGTGCCCCTCCGGCATGTTTTCTGTGCGTTATGACGAAGTAAATAAATGGACATGATTCCTGATAGCGTTTGGAATCATGTCCATTTATTTATTGATTACAATTTCGAAAAATCAGATTTCAACGATCCAGCCTTCCGGAGCTTCGATACGGCCCATCTGAATACCGGTGAGCGTGTCGTAGAGCTTTCTGGTCATCGGTCCCATTTCTTCCATTCCGCTCGGGAAGCAGATCTCCTGCGAACCATTGACGATTTTTCCGACCGGAGAGATTACAGCTGCAGTCCCGCAAAGACCGCACTCATCGAATTCCGGAAGTTCAGAGAGCGGAATTTCTCTTTCCTCAACCTTCATGCCGAGATAATGTTCAGCAACATATTCAAGAGACCGTCTGGTGATAGACGGAAGGATAGAAGGAGAACTGACTGTGACGAAAGTGTTGTCCTTAATGAAGATCACGTTTGCGCCGCCGGTTTCTTCAACCTTTGTGCGGGTAGCAGAGTCCGGATAAAGGTTCTCGGCAAAGCCCTGTGCGTGAGCCTCAACAATTGCATGGAGACTCATTGCGTAGTTAAGACCTGCCTTGATATGACCGGTTCCGCGCGGTGCAGCCCGATCATAATCAGCAATCTTAATTGTAAGGGGCTTCGCACCACCCTTGAAATACGGGCCAACCGGAGTCGTAAGGATTCTGAACTGGTAATCCTCCGCAGGTTTTACGCCGATAACTGCGTTAGAGCCGAACATATACGGGCGAATATACAGCGTCGCACCTGACCCGTAGGGCGGTACCCAGCTTTCGTTAGCACGAACTGTCTCACGGACTGCTTCAACAAACCGGTCAACAGGGAACGGAGGCATCTCAAGACGTTCAGCAGAATCATGAAGACGCTGAGCATTAAGGTCCGGACGAAATGTCACAATACGCCCATCCTCTGTAGTGTATGCCTTAAGACCTTCAAATACCGTCTGTGCATACTGAAGAACACCGGCACACTCAGAGATTGTCACTGTATGATCCGAAGTAAGTGTCCCCTCATCCCAAGCACCGTTCGTATAATTTGAAACATAGCTTTTGGATGTTTCAAGATAACCGAAGCCAAGGCTTCCCCAGTCAATATTCTGTTTTTCCATATTATGCCTCCGAAAAAATTTTTATATATTATAATCCCATCTGTCAGTATGTGAAAGAGAAAAATGGAATCATTCAACGATTTTAATACATCCCGTGGCTGTGTTTACAGACAGACGGTAATATCTCTCCGACACATCATACTGAATACGCGGAAGCCGAAGGATTACTTCTTTCTGGCGTATTTTCTGATGTAGAAAATATAAGCGGCAAGTGCTGCGATCGGTACGATAATAGAAATAAGACCAAGGATTCTGAACTGATTGCCGGCAAAAAACAGTACAAGTTCATCAACGAGAAGAACAATGCAGAGGATCGTTGAAGCGCGCATCAGCTTATCATGTTCATACTCTTTTAAAGAATTATCTCTGTTTCCGCCGAAAAGCTCGAGCAGACGATCACCATTGCCGGTCAAAAACATAAGCACCGAAAAGCCGAGAACCGCCATGATAAAGTAATCAAGAATATGATCTGACATAACAACCCCCTTCGGCTGTACCGTGATTTTTAAAGTAACTTACAAACAGGAATACCTGCTGCCAACATATATATTATCCGAAAATGGGATCGCGCGCAAGAAAAAGGAATCGTTCATCAGCTACAGAATATAAGTATTTTCAAATTTGCCATCAATATTTCTGATGAATCACGTTATCCAATCAAACTGTCGATGGCACCATGTGTACCGGCGGCGCAGTCTGTGTTATGATGGTCATTTCCGGAAAACCGATGTGGATGGCTCTTCTGGCGGCTGTGCTGGCCGGCCTTCTCGCAGGGCTGATGACCGGGATCTTTCATACTTTCATGGGAATTCCGGTCATCCTTGCCGGCATTTTATCTCAGCTTGGGCTTTACTCAATCAATCTCAAAATTATGGCAAATAAAGCCAATCAGCCATTGAATCCTCGCAATTATCATCTTCTGATTTCTCTGGGCAACGTTAAAAAGCCGATTGTTTCGACGGAAGAGGGCGTCCTGACATTTAATCCTATTTTTCTCGTTGCAATTATAATTATTATATTAATAGCGTTTCTCTATTGGTTTTTCGGGACTGAACTCGGCTGTTCCCTGCGGGCTACCGGCGCAAATCAGAATATGAGCCGGGCACAGGGAATCAACACCCAGTTGAATGTTGTACTTGGCCTTATGATCAGCAACGGCATAGTCGCATTTGCGAGCGCTCTGCTTTCACAGTATCAGGGTTTTGCCGATATCAACATGGGAAGAGGCGCCATCGTGATCGGCCTGGCGGCTGTCATTATAGGAAGCGTCCTGTTCGACCATATTTTCCGAAATTTTGCTCTTAAGCTGCTTGGTGTTGCATTCGGCGGTATTATTTATTATATTGTATTACAGTTTGTTATTACGCTTGGCTTTGATACCAACCTCTTAAAACTTTTGTCTGCACTCGTTGTCGCGGTTTTCCTTGCGGTTCCGCATTGGAAGAAGACTTACTTTACAGGACGGAAGATCAGAAAAGGATAAGGGGTGGAAAATATGCTGAAAGTCTTATCAATATCTAAAACATTTAATCCGGGCACTGTAAATGAAAAAAAAGCGCTTGACGGATTGTCTCTCACCTTAAACGAAGGCGATTTTGTAACTGTTATCGGAGGGAACGGTGCCGGAAAATCAACTCTCCTTAATGCAATTGCAGGTGTGTGGTATGTCGATGAAGGCAATATAAAAATCGATGACGTCGATGTTACAAGAATGCCGGAACATAAACGGGCCGCCTATCTTGGACGTGTTTTTCAGGATCCGATGATGGGTACGGCAGCAACAATGGGAATCGATGAAAATCTTGCACTTGCGGCAAGACGCGGTGCTTCGAGAGGCCTTCGGAGCGGAATTACTTCCTCCGAGCGCAGCCATTACAAAGAACTTCTCTCAACACTTGATCTCGGTCTTGAAGACCGCATCACGACGAAAGTCGGGCTTTTGTCAGGCGGTCAGCGGCAGGCGGTAACCCTGTTAATGGCATCGCTGAAAAGACCTAAGGTACTGCTGCTTGATGAACACACTGCGGCACTCGACCCCAAGACAGCAGCGAAAGTACTTGAAACAACGGAGAGAATCGTAGGACGTGATCATCTCACAACGCTTATGATTACACATAATATGAGAGACGCGATTGCACACGGCAATCGTCTGATTATGATGGACAACGGCCATATTATCCTTGATATCAGCGGTGAAGCAAAAAAGAAGCTTACTGTAGATGATCTGATGCAGCAATTTGCGATTGCTGCCGGCCAGGAATTTGCGAATGACAAAGTGATCCTCGGATAACGGGTATATATGCCGTCAGCATCGTTCCTGCATGTTATAGCGAATTAAAACGAGGGCAGGCATTGATATGAAATATGTTCTGGAGAAGGGTTCACCATCTGATTACAGCGATCGTCTCCTCAGGGAACAAAGATGTTATGAATTGATGGACCGGCTTGGTCTTGAGTATTGGCGCTGCGATCATCCGGATGCAAATGCAGATACGATGGAGGCATGCCGTGAAATAGACGCGGTGCTTGAGGCCGTTGTGTGCAAAAATTTGTTTCTCTGCAATCGTCAGAAGACACAATTTTATCTGTTAATGATGCCGGGAGACAAGGTGTTCAAGACAAAGGAAATCTCAGGACAGCTCGGTTGTGCAAGGCTCAGCTTTGCCGATCAGAGCTTTATGAAAGAATACCTGGATATTGAACCCGGCTCAGTAAGCGTCCTGGGGCTTATGAATGATAAAAATCATAAGGTACAGCTCGTAGTGGATGAAGATGTGCTCAAGGGAGAATTTATCGGGTGCCACCCCTGTATCAATACCTCCAGCCTGAAACTCTATACAAAAGACATATTCGGGCCATTGCTCGAAGCAATGCACCATGATATGAAAATTGTTAAATTGATGGGAGAGGACTCCTGCGTCAAATAAACTGCCGACGGCAGCTCATTTATATGCTGAACGGGAAAACGTGCCGCCGGCACGTTTTCTGTACATTATAACGAAATAAATGGGAAAACATGTGCTTGGCATGTTTTCCCGCCGCTATAACAAACAAAAGGAGATCCCGTCACCGTACCCTTTGTATACTGAGTTCCCAAAACTGAGTCAGCAAATTATGATTGCCCGCACATTTTTTTCAGACATTTGATCCGAGAGGCTGCAACGCCTGTCTGAGCGGCCGCTATTTCAGTATCAGCTGATGCGGTGAGGAAAAACATATAAGTATTGCGCAGAACCTCGGGCGAAATATTTCTTGTTCTTGAAAGTTCAGGAAGGTAGGTCCTTCCGTATTCAAGAACCATGTGCTGAATCATTCGAATTGATATTCTGTGTCCGTTTTCAGCAAGAAAAAGAGCACGTTCGGACTGCTCCGGAGAAAAGGAGCTGCGTCCCTGGAGACGAAGAAGAGCTGTGCATTCATGAATATCCAGAAGAAATTGTTCGTCGGTACGCCCGAAGAATGCACAGGCTTTTGCTGCTGCGTTGGAATCCAGCATAAATTTCCTGCAGAAAAGAAGAAATTCAGCCTGTGACGGAGTTGTCTGCCGTGCAAGAAGTTCTTCCGGAAGATCTTTGCAGCTTAAATAAGCTTTTAAAGCAGAGGATGCTGCCAATGGGCAGGGAATTTCACGAAGCGTTCCATCTGCGCTGCTGCAGCGAATGGTACTTCGGAGAAAATCAATACTGTCAAGATTCAGCGCAGCTGCTTCAGAGACAGTCAGGCCGCAATAAAGCAGCATCGAAATAATGGCAATATTTCGACTGATCTGGCGTTCGCGCCTGATTCGTACAGATTCTGAAATCGGCTCTATATACCATCTGCCGGAAGGATCTTTCAGGAGATAACAATCATTTCTCTGGATTCCGTCCAATAATTTCCTGATCTCTTTTTCTGATAAAACAAAAGGCGCGGTTTGTCCGATCTGTCCCCTGGAAATCAGCGGAGTGGGATCAAAGTCACACAGGTGCTCGCGAATAAGATAGCGATAGAACTGCCTCAAGGCAGCGATTTTTCTGTTTCGGTAAGCCGATGAAGCCTGTTGTCTGCGCCGACTGACACGGTTGGCAACAGAGAGCGCATCGAGCCAGTCAGTCAGTTCCTGGGCAGCAGCTGAGGTGAAGGCAGAAAGAGGCAAATGTGCAAGATCGATGCCGCCGTATTCGGAATGATTTATAAGACAGTATTCCATGTACTGGCGAAGATCAAAAAGATAAGCAAATCGCGTGAGCGGTGCGCAGTTCTTTATCGAAGCATTAAAATCGCTCATGTAATAAGGCTCATCCTTCAGTAGAACAGCTATCTTTGCTTCAGGTGACTTTGATTTTTTTCTTTTTGCAAAATGTGAAGGCATATTTCGGAATATTTGTCATGATAAATTGAATTTTTAAGATAATTATAGCTTCCGATTAAACGATACACAAGTAATATATTCTAAGCAAGAAAACTTAATTGCTCAAATCGAAACAAAAAAACCGTCCTATTACGTCGCTAAATGATTATTTGACGACGTAATAGGACGATCTCTTCTGCTTCCATTTCATATGGAAGCATATTTTTCAGGAGAAGTTTAATATCTGTATATATAAATAAACTCCGACGCCTGATTTCCGTAATTTTCTTATGTTAACTGCAAAAGCACGCTCGCCTCATTTATTTTGTTTTTATTTTTGCTATTCTCTTTTGATTGCGTAGAATATTCATCATTGTCAAAGACCGATTACTCATCTGCCCTTACTTGACAGCATTCACTCACTGTCTGTAAAATAAAATCGGATGACAATGAATCCTGTGTACATGCTCCAATACAACAGTATCGGAAGATCAATAAAATTCATCTGTCTCAACCTATTCCGGAGGTAATAGAACATGAGAAAGACAAAAATCGTCTGTACGATCGGGCCCGCATGCGAGAGTGAAGAAATGATGAAAGAGCTTGTTCTTGCCGGCATGAACGTCGCAAGATTCAATTTTTCACATGGTACGCACGAAGAACATGAAGAAAAATTCAAGCGTCTTCGCCGCATCAGAATCCTTATGAATATGCCGGTCGGCGCCCTGCTGGATACAAGAGGTCCTGAAATTCGCCTTGAAAATTTCAAGGACGGAAAAGTTGTGCTTGAAAAAGGCCAAACCTTCACCCTCACTACAGAAGACATCGATGGAGATGCTGCCCGTGCTTCCATCACCTACAAGGGTCTTCCAAATGATGTCAAACCGGGCACACACATTCTGATCGATGACGGATTAATCGGTCTTCTTGTCAAGCATGTCACTGCAACAGACATAGAATGTGTGGTCGAAAATGGGGGTCCGGTTTCGAACCATAAGGGTATTAACGTACCTGATGCAGAGCTCTCCATGCCCTTTATCAGTGATCAGGACCGCTCAGACATCGAATTCGGATGTCGTCAGGGCTATGATTTTATTGCGTGCTCATTTACAAGATCTGCCGATGACATCCGTGAAGTCAGGGAAATTCTCAATAAATTCAACAGCCGCATGCAGATTATTGCAAAGATCGAAAATATGCAGGGTGTAAACAACATCGATGAAATTCTCGAGATATCAGACGGTGTCATGGTAGCCCGCGGCGATCTGGGCGTAGAAGTTCCGATCGAAGAAGTGCCGGTTATTCAGAAAATGATCATCCGCAAGGCTCAGCACCGGGGAAAGATCGTCATCACCGCTACACAGATGCTGGATTCCATGATGCACAATCCTCGTCCGACAAGAGCTGAGACAACTGATGTTGCCAATGCCATCTACGACGGCACTTCTGCCATCATGCTGTCAGGTGAAACCGCTGCGGGCTCATACCCCATCGAAGCGGTCAAAACTATGAGCAGAATTGCCGAACGTGCTGAGCAGGATATTGACTACCGCTCACGGCGAAATGTGATTCTCCTAAAAGACAAGATCGGTAATGACACAACAGCTTCCATCTGTCATGCCTGCTGCTCGATCGCTGACGAGATCGATGCGAAAGCAATCATTTCCGTGACCATATCCGGCTTTACTGCCAGAAGAATTTCACGGCTCGCTCCGGTTTGTCCGGTCATTGCCTGCACAACGGATGTACGTGTCGCCTGTCAGATGAATCTTCTCTTCGGCGTCGTACCGCTTATCATCGGTATGGAAGACAATGAAGATGCTCTCTTCACTTCTGCCCTGCTCCGCGCCGAGCTCTCAGAGCTTGTCGGAAAAGGCGACCAGGTAGTACTTGCCGCCGGTGTGCCGCTTGGAAAATCCGGCAACACGAATATGCTTCGGGTTATTGATATATAAAAAAAGCGTGCCGCCGACACATTTTCTGCACGTTATGACGAATGATTTACGGCCATAGCATCTTATGACAGGATACTATGGCCTTTTTTCGTTTCTTATACTATGCGATTGTTATTGCGCTCTGTCGACAACGATCCGCTTCTGCGCTGTTCCGATGGCTGAAACGGGACAGACCAAACGGCATAGATGACAGCCGACACATTTACTGCCATTAAGCTTTGGCTTTCCTGTAATCGGATCAAGACGGATCGCCTGATGACCGCCATCCAGACAGGAAATATAACATCTGCCGCAGGCAAGACATTGTTCCGCATGAAAAACCGGCAGCAGAACCGTATCTCGCTCCACTTCCTCGTGTGAAACGACAGTAGAAGCTGCTCTCCCCACCAGCATACCGATTGAAGAAATGCTCTTGCATTGCATATAGTTTTTGAGCCCATAAAGAAGATCATCTATGATGCGGTAACCATACTGCATAACGGCCGTCGTGATCTGAAGACTGGATGCGCCCAGCAGAAGGAACTCGAGTGCATCACGCCAGGTCTCAATTCCGCCCATTCCGCTGATGTGCATCCCCTGCAGTTCTTTGTCAAGTGCAAGTTCCGAAATAAATCGCAGCGCAATCGGCTTCACGGCGGCGCCAGAATATCCGCCGATCATCGATGTTCCGTGAACTTCCGGTTCTGCAACCAGGGTATCGATATTGACGCCGGTGATACTGTTGATCGTATTAATGGCCGCTATACCGTCTGCGCCTCCGCACTTCGCTGCTTTTGCCATAACGGTCATATCCGTCACATTCGGGGTGAGCTTTGCAAGAACCGGGATCCTGACAGCATTCCTGACAGCTCGTGTAAATCGTTCAACCAGTTCTTCCGACTGTCCGATGGTCGAACCCAGCGTGGGATCTTCCATATTCGGACATGAAAAATTACATTCGATGACATCTGCACCGTTCAGCTCACACTGCGCGGCAAGTTCCGCCCATTCCTGTTCGTTACGCCCCATGATCGAGGCCACAATCACTTTCGTTGGAAATTCGACCTTCAGTCTGCGAAAAATCCCCAGATTTTCGACAATACTGTGATCAGAGAGCTGTTCAATATTTTTAAAACCGCAAAACGCGTTGGCATGAGCATGCACCGCAGAAAAACGCGGAGACGCTTCATGCTGCGGAAAGGCACAGATTGTCTTAAATGAGGCTCCCGCCCATCCAGCCCTGAATGCCCTTGCACACATATCATACGTACTGGCAACGACAGAAGATGACAGCAAAAACGGATTTTCAAGCTTTACGCCGCACAAATCCACAGACAAATCCGTTGATTCAGCTTTTCTCGGCGGCAGAACTGCCGCATCATTTTCAAGTGCGGTAAAAATATGCCGGATATGAAGCGGAAGCATCGTACCACTCAAACGACAGGCTTTCTCGCATGGCGCATCACATTGACTGCAGGCACCGGCAGAAAGATGCTCAGCCGCTCCCTGTATATTTTCAAAATAAAGTGAGCGCATCATCGCGCCGACCGGCATTTTCTTTGGACATGCATGATCACACAGGCATTCAGAGCACAACAGGCAGCGATTAATTTCTGATCTGTCAACAGTCAATCTATATTCCACGCCATTTTTCCTTTCTGATCCCACTTTCCGATGATATGAGTTTATAATCAAATTTTAACATTTTCAGAAGAAAAGTGTTGACTTATTTGACGAAAAGCAGCTAAGCCGACAGTTTCTCTGCCGGCTCAGCCAATCGGAATCGTCATAACGTACAGAAAGCGTGCCCGTGGCAGGTCCTTTGGTTGAAT
>R11__coassemble_545_pt1 | contig 24351 bp, 18 predicted proteins | sample R11__metabat2_low_PE_006 | metagenome-assembled genome bin R11 | reverse complement strand
ACCGAGAAGATCCCATTTTTGATGGTATAGTCTAATCGGTTGGGAAAGTACTAATCAAAATAAGAAGGAGGAGATGCAGACGTTGGATTTCCAGTATCAATTCGGAAAAATTCAGACGGATGACAGCCTGATGGAAACCGTTCTTCACGGGAGCGAGGAATATCCTTTCCGTTTTTACTACGAGCACATTGCAGGGTATGATTTTAACTGCATTGACTGGCACTGGCACACAGAACTGGAATTTGTTTATATAGAAGAGGGAACGGTATCCTGCTGCGCGGGCGACAAAGAATTTGAACTCTGTGCGGGAAACGGTGTCATGGTGAATTCGAAAATTCTGCACAGATTCTGGTCTGAGAAGGATGCCGTGATACCGAATTTTCTGTTTCAGCCCTCCTTTATCGCTCCCAAAGAAAGTCTGATTTATGAAAAATATGTAAGTCCTGTCCTTTCATCCTCTCTTGAGTATATTGTGTTCCGGCCGGAAATTCCGTGGCAGGCGGAAGCGCTTGAAATTATAAAACAGATTATTGAATTGCAGACTTCCGGACGGTACCGGGAACTTCTGGTGGCTGCCGGGGTGCAGCGGCTCTGGAGTCTGATTCTGAAAAATATTGCAGTTGATTTTCCCCAAAACAGGATTTCTGCCGTTTCAAGAACAAGGCTTCAGCAGATGATGCGATATATTCAGGATCATTATCCTGGAAATATAACGCTTGGAGAGATTGCGGAAGCAGCAGGAATCAGCAAAAGCACGGCCCTTCAGATTTTTCGGGAAAATCTTAAAATGACACCCGTAAACTATCTGATCTGCTATCGGCTCAAACAGGCGGCGCGTCTTTTAGCGAATACGGAGAAAAAAGTAACGGCGATTTCTCTTGAAACAGGCTTTAGCGGTGCGGATCATTTTTGCCGCAGCTTCAAAAAGACGTATAAAGCGACACCAGGTGAATATCGAAGGCGGTCTGCTTCGAAGTGATGGGAGCAGATAAAAAAGCACCGGCAAAGATTATACTCGGCAAAGATTATACTCGGCAAAGATTATACTCGGCAAAGATTATACTCGGTAAAGATTGTACTTGGCAAAGATTGTACTTGGCAAAGATTATACTCTGCATAGATTATGCCTGGCATAGCTTATGACGGCATCGATAATGACGAACGAAAAAATACAGCCAATCCGTCTGAGATTGACTGTATTTTTTATGTGATGCGGCGCATGAAAACCATGTCGGCAGTACGCATTTTCTGTTCGCCGTAACTCGCAGAAATGGGGAGGCGGCATGAATTTTATGCCGAAGCCGCGGTGTGTGATCACTGCTCTGACAGTACGGTGCCGTCCGCAAGCGTGATCGTATACCCGTTAAAGTTGATGGTTCCCTCTCCGTTCAGAGAGGTGATCACGCAGTCTCCGGTCAGCGTCCAGGTGCTGCCGGCATCGATGGTGATGACGGCATTTTCAAGAGAAATATCGGTGCTGTCGGCATCTTCGGACATCTCCTCAACGTTTGACGGTGCGCTTTCGGCATTTTCGTTATTCGGCATTTCGCCGTTGTCAGGTTTGCCTCCGTTACCAGGCATATCCCCGTGGTCGGACTTATCATGACTGCCGGCTGATGCTGCCGCGCCGCCTTCTGCATTCTCAACGATATTGACGGTGCCGATGAGTTCACTGCTGTCAGACAATGTCAGGTCAAGCACAGAAATGGAGTCGACAACGATATCGCCTTCAAGTGTCTGACCGGAGCAGGTCATTACGACTTCACCGCCGTTGGCGCCGGCGGTGCCCCAGCCGTGGCTGGCGTCATTTCCGGTGATTGTCATGAGGTTGGCATCGTCATCTTCCGTCATAATGGTGACATTTTTAAGGTCGATGGTGCAGGCTGTGTTAGTGACGTAAAACATGTCACCATTGCGAGCGGTTAAGACACCTCCGTCCATGGAAAATGCGGAGGTTCCCTCCTCGGCATCGCCGGACATCGACTGGTAGATCATGACATTGTGGACATTGATGTCGGAGCTTGAACCCTTGTCGTCACTCATGTTTCCGGACACGATACAGTTGGTAAGCGAGACGGAATTCTGACCTTCGATGACGATGGCTTCGGAATTGTTGGCAGTGAGCTCAGCATTGGCAACGGAGATTTCGGCAGTGGAATAGACAGCCGGGGAATTGTAGCCATTGCTGGTATAGGTTCCGCCATCGACATCGACGATCCCACCGCCTCTGTCGGAACGGATCGCCGCTGCAGAGCTGCCGGAAGTGGTAACGGTCAGGTCGGAGGCGATGGTTGTGCCGCCGCCGGTGGTCTGAATGCCGCCGGAATTGTCCGCAGTGGTTGTAATGACAGAGTCGGAGATGGTGACAGTTGTTCCGTTTCCGTAGCTGAAGACGCCGTTTCCGTTCTGGGCAGAGGTTTCGATTTCGGCGTTTGTGATTGTTACATCAGCACCGTTTGTTGCGAGAAGACCGGCATTAACACCGTAGAAGTCGCCGTTCTCCGCATTGGAAGAGGCTCCGCCGGTTTTCTGAACTGTGACACCGTCGAGGGTGACGGAAGCACCGTCGACGCGAAGTGCATTTTCATTGTCACCGGAAGAAGTATAGGTTTCATCGGAAACTGTACAGTCTTCACTGATTGTCGTGGCGGCGCTTCCCTGGTCGATCTCCTGGCTTCCGCCGGGGCCTCCCATACCGCCTCCCTGCGCGTTTCCGCCGGTTTCGCCATCCGGTTTAGCGGGCGGGGTTTCGCCGCTGCCGCCGGGCAGGGATGCTCCGCCGGGGGCGTTTGCGTCTCCAGGCGCGCTGCCGTCAGCTTCGCCATCCGGTTTAGCGGGTGGGGTTTCGCCGCTGCCGTCGGGGGTGTTTGTGTCTCCCTGTGCACTGCCGTCAGCTTCACCATCCGGTTTTGCGGGAGGGGTAGTGGATTTTGTGCTGTCGGTCTGTGCAGTGTCGGATGTTGTGCTGTCAGATTGTAAACTGTCGGCAGCTGTCTGCGCAGACAGCCGGGTAAAGCCGGCTGCGGCTGTATCGGCTCCGACGGATGATGCTGTGAGTGCCATGCTGCATAACACAGCGGCTGCGATTTTTCTCTTCATGATTGTAAATTCCTCCCGGTGCTCCCCTTATAATTTTTGTCTGCATCCTATTGGCTTCGGCGTGATTTTTGAAGGCTTTCGGCTTCAACTTTGGCCGATGGTATGCTTGTCAGTAATTTTTTTCACTCCGGCATCGGATCAGCTTCCGGTTCGCTTTTGTGCCTGACGATGATTAGAATATCAGGAAATATATAGCGATTGCCTGAATATTCTGTGAAAGGAGTGTGAAGAAAGAAATGAAAAATAAAATCCTGCGGCGGAGGCATAAAGCTTTTGTTTCTGTCAGCATCTTATTTTATAATAGTGTCGGGGATTTTTTAACGAAATTCAGACAAGAAATCGCCACTTCTATAGGTGGGGGATGAGACAAGCCCCGACGGGGGTATCAAGAGATTTCTCCCTCACCACTATAGACGGGGAGCACGAAGAATGGAGGCATAAAGAGTTGAAGGAAAGCAATCACTATGTTTTCTGGGGAGCGGAGACGGCTTGCGCAGCTGCGGTTTCGGAGGAATATCCGGGAATCAGGACGCCGCGGGACCTCTATGATGCCCTTTCGGAAGTATGGTGCAGAGAAACCTGTCCGCCGCGCATGAGAGAACGATGGACGCCGGAAAACCGGACGCTGGGGCAGTGCTCGATCACGGCGTTTCTCGCACAGGATATTTTCGGCGGAAAGGTATACGGTATCCCTCTGGAGGACGGAAATTTTCACTGCTATAACGCGGCCGGCGGCTGCTGCTTTGACCTGACGAGTGAGCAGTTTGAAGGCAGACCTCTCAATTATGAGGGGAATCCGGAGCAGTTCAGGGAGATTCATTTCCAAAAGGAAGAAAAAAGAGTGCGCTATGAACTTCTGAAATCGAAGCTGAAGCGGCTGTGTGAGGAACGAACTGTTCTTTGAAGTGCCAGTCGCCCTGTCCTCTTAGCCGCGGCGAAGCAGGCATGGGAGGAAAATGTCCGCTTTTGTGTTCCCGCGGAGTCGGGCAGAGGTTAAATGGTTTTGTCAATTCTGAAAAATTGACAAGATTAAAATGTGAAAAATATATAACCTGCCGAATAGAATTTCAGACTTGCGTTGTGCAGAAAAGGTAATTATAATGTTTTTCAGTACAAAATTCCGTGTGAATTGTACAAATGCAATTGTACAAATGCAGATGCCTTTGATGATTGCAGGCGTGCATTTACGGAACGATATCAACAACTTAATTCTAAGGAGGATGTTGTAATGAAATTAGGAAGAAAGCTTCTCAGCACAGTCCTTTGCGCTTCCATGGTCGGCTCAATGGCTATGGGCGGAGCCGTTTCCACTTATGCGATCGAGAACTCCGATATCACAATCGGTGTTTCCATCTGGAGCTCAACAGATGTTCTTGGTTCTCAGTGTAAATGGGTTATCGACGAAGCTGCCAAGGCTCTCGGCGTAAACGTTCAGTACATCGATCAGGGACACGTATCCGAACAGGTTACAAGCTCTGTTGATCAGCTTTGCGCAGCCGGCTGCCAGGGCATCATCATCTGCAACTCCGCAGATACAGAGATGCAGTCCGCAATCGCTACCTGCAACGCCAACCAGGTTTATCTTGCACAGTTCTTCCGCGTTATTAGTGAAGAAAACAGTTCTGACATCTATGAACTTGCAAAGGCATCTGAATATTATGTGGGTGCCGTTCACGAAAATGAGCCGGATAACGGCGAGAAGCTTGTTCAGATCCTGATCGACAAGGGCTGCAGAGATATCGGTCTTATCGGCTGGGAGCAGGGCGATGCTACATGGCTTGGCAGATGGGAAGGTTATCAGGCAGGTGTAGAAGCGTGGAATGCTGAACATCCGGATGATCAGGTCAAGCTTTCCGATCCGCAGTACGCGGGCACAACATCTGAAGGCGGCGCTAAGGCTGCTACAGCTCTTATGAGCGCTGATCCGGATCTGGATGCTCTTATCCCGGCAGGCGGCGGCGGAGAACCGCTTCAGGGTGCTATCTCTGCTGTTGAATCCGCAGGCAAGACCGGCGAGATCGCTATCGTTTCCACAGACTTCCTTCCGGACCTCGGTGAGAGACTTGAGAACGGCTCCATGGCAGGTGAGTCCGGCGGACATTACTGCGATCCGCTGTTCGCATTCATGATGGTCTACAACGCAATCAAGGGCAACTACACAGATTTCGCTGGCACATTCAATGAGATCAACTTCCCGTATCTGTATGTTTCTTCTCCGGAAGATTATGCAGCTTATGAGCAGTATTTCGTAGATCAGCTTCCGTACACAGATGAAGAACTTGTTGCTATGTCCGAAGAGTCTCTTGAAGATCTGACAGCTACAGCAGCAGCCCTTTCCATTGAAGATGCGGCAGCTCGTGCTCAGTAATCAATGATTGGATTCTTTGACATCAATTTTTCAGTCAATGATTTCTGACCGGATTACAATTTATCAGTAAACCTTTATGAGCCGGTATCGAGCGCTGATACCGGCTCATTATGTGAAAAGGAACTTCCAAATTAAGGGTCTCTAAAAGAGATCATCCCAATAGTAATCCTGAAAAGAGGTAGTACATATGGGCAATTCTGCAAAGAAATTATCGGGTAAAGCGACCGGTTATCTGGTACTTCTGGTACTTGTTGTTTTATCCTGGGGCGTATTCAAGATCATTACCCCGAGCAACTTTGGATCCCCGAAGAACCTGCTCAGCTATTTTGAGTCATCACTGATGATCTCTGCCGGTGCAGTAGGCTTTTATTTCGTCATGGTCATGGGCATGTTCGACTTTTCCATCGGTGCGAACATCATGCTCTCCGCGATCGTCGGAACTGTACTGGCTTCCAAATTCAATCTCGGTTATTTCGGACTTGTCGGCGGCTGCATTCTCTGCGGCGCGATTGTCGGCCTTCTGAACGGTTTCTTCTATGTCAAGCTGAGAATTCCGTCTATGATTGTTACTACAGGTCTTGCGCTGATCTACGAGGCTATTGCGAGCTACATCGCCGGCGGACAGTCCGCAACGCTTCCGTCGAATCTGCGTGCGTTCGGCAGCATGCCGGGCAACCTGATTCTTGCGCTGATCGCTTTTGTTGTCGCCTATCTTCTTCTCAATTACACAAAAATCGGAACCTATACTTACGCGATCGGCTCCGATGAATTTGTCGCGAAGAACATGGGTATCAACGTCAACAAATACAAAGTGCTTGCCTTTATCATCTCCGGTGCCTTCCTCGGCGTTGAAGCGATTCTGACCATCAGTTACGGCTCTTCCATGGTCGCCGAAACAGGTATGGCGTCCATGAGCCGCAACTTCTATCCGACCATGGGCTGCTTCCTCGGTCTTGCGATGAAGAAGAACGGTATTCCGATTCAGGCGATCGTCATCGGTGAATTCTTCCTGCAGACAATCTATTTCGGATTTGTTGCCATGGGCGCTCCGACAGCGATCAATGACGTCATCTCCGGTCTGGCTCTTCTGATCATCGTAACCCTGACAACTAAGGTCGCAAAGGGCGAGATTGTTAAGTAATTTCGAAGGAGGTAACAGTAATGAGCGAAGTCAGATTACAGGTTCAGAACTTATGCAAATCCTTCGGTATTACGAAGGCGGTGCAGAATGTTTCGTTTAATATTAACAAAGGTGAAGTTCATGCCCTGATCGGCGAAAACGGTTCCGGAAAATCAACCCTGACCAACATGCTGACCGGTATCTACAGCATCGACAGCGGAAAATTCATTCTGGACGGAAAAGAAGTCCATCCGAAGAATCAGGTCGAAGCCAATAATGAAGGTATCTCCATCATAGTTCAGGAACTCGGAACTCTGTCCGGTCTGACCGTTGCGGAGAATATCTTCCTGGGTCATGAAGACCGCTTCGTCAAGGGCGGCATTAAAAATGCGAACGCAATGAACCGCGAGGCACAGGAGCTTCTCAATAAATACGGTTTCAATAAGATCAAAGCTTCCGAGATGATCGACAACTATAATTTCGAGGACAGGAAACTGGTTGAGATCGTTAAGGCCACTTATTTTAACCCGAAGATCGTTGTCGTCGATGAGACAACAACAGCACTCTCCCAGGAGGGACGTGAAGAGCTCTACAAGCACATGAACCGCATTCGTGCTGAGGGCAATACGATTATCTTTATTTCCCATGATCTTCAGGAGATCCTGACACTCTCTGATACAATTACAATTCTCCGCGACGGCGTTTATATCGATACGATCAAGAGCGAGGGGACGACCGAGGACGATCTGAAGAAGCTGATGGTCGGCCGTGAGATTACCGGTAATTATTACCGCGCGGATTACGGCGAGAAGATCTCCGATGAAGTGGTCTTTTCCGTTAAAAATGTTACCGTTCCCGGTCAGATCTCGGATGTTACGTTTGACCTCCACCGAGGAGAGATTCTTGGCTTCGGCGGGCTGTCCGAGTCCGGTATGCATGAAGTCGGCAAGGCCTGCTTCGGCGCTTCCTTTGACAGAGTCGGCACTGTAACGCTAGCGAATGGGACACAGATCAATGACATTCCGACGGCGATCAAGAACAGTATTGCCTATACATCCAAGGACCGTGACAATGAATCCATCGTCATGAACCAGAGCATCGGCGATAATATCTGCATGCCGTCTCTTGACAAGCTGAAGAACGGCCTTCATCTGCTGAGTAAGAAAAAGATGAAGGAATTCGCCAACACTTATGCAAAAGCCATGTCCACAAAGATGGTCGGTACGGATCAGTTCGTATCGGATCTGTCGGGCGGCAATAAGCAGAAGGTTGTTCTGGCAAGATGGATCGGCAAGGACTCTGACATCCTTGTACTTGACAGCCCGACCCGAGGCATCGACGTCAAGGTCAAGCAGGATATCTACCAGCTGATGGACAAGATGCGCAAGGAAGGCAAATCGATCATCATGATTTCGGAAGAGCTGATGGAGCTCATCGGTATGTGTGACCGGATCCTGATCATGAAGGACGGCAGGATTAGCGGTGAAATTCAGCGTGCAGAGGACCTTGATGAGAACGCGCTGATTTCCATGATGGTATAAGGAGGCAAAAAATGGCAGAGAATAAAACTTTAGCTGCAGAGAAGAAAAGTGCGGACACCATGTCCCTGGTTCGTTCATTTCTTCCGATCATCGGTCTGGTCGTTGTCTTTGTTGTATTCAATATTCTGACCAAGGGAAGAATGGTTTCGAAGTTCAGCCTCGTCATGTCGGATGTCTATGTCACGATGATTGCGGCCACAGGCGTCTTCTTCATCATGACGATGGGCGGTCTGGATTTTTCCCAGGGTTCCATCCTGGGTATGGCCTCTATCGTAGTCTGCATGGTTTCGAAGACCAATATTCCGCTTGCGATTGTCTGCGGTATCCTGACCGGCGCTGCACTCGGCGCAATCAATGGGTTCTTCTATGTAAACCGTAAGATTAAATCCTTCATTGTTACCATCTGCACCATGTTCCTCTTCCGCGGTGTCATCAAATATATGACCGCGAATTCACCGGTTGCGGGCGACATTCAGCTGACGATGATGGGCATGAAGGATTCGATCAAGATTGCCTGCACGCTGATCGTGGTTGTGATCGCCTTTATCGCTTTCCAGTACACGAGATTCGGTATTGATCTGAAGGCAATCGGTGCCGGCGAAAAAGCCGCGAAATTTGCAGGTATCCGCACAGACAGGATGAAATTCCTTGTTTATGTACTGGCCGGAGCCATCACCGGTTTTGCGGCCTTTGTCAACTCCATTAAGGTCGGTTCCGTTACTTCTTCCGGCGGCAATCAGCTTGAAACCAGAATTCTGATCGCCTTGGTTCTCGGCGGTATGCCGATCTCCGGCGGTGCGAAGGCGAGCTTTTTAAACGTAGTGATCGGTTCCATGCTGTACACGGTTCTGACATCCGGCCTCAACATGATCGGTCTTACGACCCAGACGATGCAGCTGATTCAGGGTATTATCTTCCTGATCTTCGTCGCTGTATTCGCTGACAGAAAGTCCCTGAAGGTTATCAAATAATCTGAAGTATGAGACAATATGATTCATCGTTTCCCGCATCGGCAGGTATGCCGGTGCAGGGAGCGAACAGATGAAGCAATGGTATCAAATGTTTTTCGTACTGCCTGAAAATACAAAAGCATTTCCGGCAGTACAAAGCTTATGAGAAAGGAGCACTATTATGAGCAAGTTGTATTTTGTACCGGGCAGCCAGGATCTTTATGGTGAGGAATGCCTGAGACAGGTTGCGGCAGACTGCCGGTACATGGTTGATTTCCTGAATGAAAAGCTCGGAGATACAATCACAATTGAACTGCTTCCGACAGTTGAGACAGCGGATCTTTGTGTTCAGGATATGCGCAAGGTCATGGATGATGATGACTGCTGCGGCGTGATCACCTGGATGCATACGTTCTCTCCGGCCAAGATGTGGATCAAAGGTCTGCAGCTCCTTCAGAAGCCTCTTCTCCTTCTTCACACTCAGGCGAATGAAAAGCTTCCGTATGATTCGATCGATATGGATTTCATGAATCTCAATCAGGCAGCCCACGGCGACCGTGAGTACAGCTTTATCCTTGCAAAGCTCGGCATTCCGCATCATGTTGTTGCCGGCTACTATCAGAATGAAGCCGTTCTTGAAAAGATCCGCCGCTTTGCACAGGTCGCAAAGGCTATCGGATTTTCTAAAAATGTCACGATCGCTACGTTTGGCAACAATATGCGCGATGTCGCAGTGACAGACGGCAACCGTCTTGAATGCCAGATTAAGTACGGCTGGGAAGTTAAATACTGGGGCATCGGAGAGATTGCTGAGCTTGCGGACGCAGCAACAGACGCGGAAGTTGACGCGAAGATGGCTGAGTACGAGAGCAAGTACACGATGGCGACCGACAATATCGAAGCTGTCAGGACACAGGCTCGCTACGAAGTGGCTTTCGATAAGTTTATCGCGGAAAACAAGATCGCTGCATTTACGGATAACTTCCAGGATCTCCATGGACTCAGCCAGCTTCCGGGCGTTGCAGCTCAGAACCTTATGGCGAAGGGCATCGGTTTTGGTCCGGAAGGTGATTATAAGACCAGCGCACTGTCGGCTGTTTTCATGAAGATGGCAGAGGGCAGAGAAGGTGCCACCGGCTTTATTGAAGATTACACCTACGATCTGACTCCGGGACAGGAGCTGGAGCTTGCTTCCCATATGCTGGAAGTTCCGGCATCTTTTGCAGCTACTAAGCCGGAGATTCAGGTACATCCGCTCGGAATCGGCGGCAAGGCTGACCCGGCGAGACTGGTATTTGACGGCGTGACAGGAGATGGCATTCAGGTTACGCTGATTGACCTTGGCGATCATTTCCGTCTGATCTGTGCGGAGATCGAGCTTGTTAAACAGCCGGCACCGATGCCGAATCTTCCGGTTGCCCGCATCATGTATCGCCATAAGCCGAACTTCGAAATCGGCACAGCGGGCTGGTGCTATGCAGGCGGCGCTCATCACGCTGTTGTATCCACCGCACTTACGAAGGAAGATATGGCTCTGTTCGCAAAGCTGACCGGAACAGAACTGGTTGTGATTGGCGAAGGCACGACAGAAGCGGATCTCGACAGAATTATGCTCAGCAATGTGAGATAATGACGTGAGACTGGCGGCTTGAACGGCAGGCGTATTTAAAGCGAAATTTTTGAAAGCGGGGAGGATTCGTATGAGGATTCGCCCTGCTTTTTCTCTGCAGGGGAAATCTGCGGATATTGCTGTCAGCTTTTAAGTCTTTATGAGGTCTCCCTTAAATCCGAGCAATAGATTAAATTGCACGGTTTTGTGTGCTCAATTCATAGATTGAGTTGACAAAATATCCAATGTGGCGTATGATTTTTCTGTTATAAAAGTAAATATTGTGAAGAAGATTAGTTCTGCCGCAAGGCGGATGAAAAGAGAAAACGGTGCAAATCCGTTGCGATCCCGTCACTGTGATAGGGAGTGCGAGACAATAAAGTCACTGGAGCAATCCGGGAAGGCGTTTCGCACGATGAACTTAAGCCAGGAGACCTGCTTTTCTTCTTATGAGCAAACGCATACGGTGTATATGGGTTCATAACAGCAGATGATTTCCGGCTGAATTGAGGTTCTCTTTGCGGTCTTAGCGGCAGAATATTTTGAGGGAACTTTGAATTTAAAGGAATGCCTCTGACAGATCGTGATTTCGGAATAATTTCCCGATGACAGTGATCGTAAAGAGAGGTGTCTCTGCATTTTGTTATCAGCAGATCTCCGTTGGGGGATCTGTTTTTTTTATGCTTTTTTGCTTTTGCATTTTTGCTTTTATAAATGTTGATTGGTATTGGTGAAAGGAGAAAAGGGTTATGAAAAAGAAATTGACAATGGCAGTTGTTCTCGGGCTCGGATTGACCGTGGCTATGGGCATGAATACTGCTGCAGATGAGAAAGTACTCAACTTCGGCTGCCAGATGTACGGCGACGGCCATGTTGATCCTCTGGAGCAGACAAATGCTGCCTGGAACTGCATGCGCTACGGCATTTCGGAGTGTCTCTTTAAATTCAATGACAGCATGGAAGTTGAACCGTGGCTGGCAGAATCCTACGAAGCATCGGAGGACATGACAACTTTCACGATTACCTTGAAGTCCGGCGTCAAATTTTCCGACGGCTGCGACATGACAGCCAGCAAGGTAAAGGCCTCTCTTGACAGAATGAAGACAGATGACGATCTTTACGGCGACGGAACGGTCTCCGGATCTTCAAGACCGGACATCTTCCTGGCAGACGACGCAGTGATTACAGCGGATGATGCGGCCAATACCATCACAATCGAACTTTCGACTCCATGCATCAACCAGATCGGCAACCTCGCTTATCCGGTGTGTGCGATTGTAGATGTTGATGATACTGCAGACTGGACTTACGGCACAATCGGAACGGGTCCGTATGCGATTGTCAGCCATGTGGATCTCACAAGCTATGAGATGGCTGCCAACGAATATTACTACGAGACTGTTCCGTATGACAAGGTGAATATTTATTTCATGTCTGATGCGGATCAGAAGGCCAACGCCCTTAAGGCAGGTCAGGTTGACCTGGTTGAAAACATCACGAACGTCCCGGCTCTTCAGGATCTTCAGGCCGATGACAATTATGTTGTCGATATCGCTTCCGGCGTCCGCTGCGGTTTCTCCTGGATGAATCAGCGAGACGGCAGACTGCTCTCCGATCCGATCATCCGTGAAGCAGTCCTGATGGCGATGGATTATGACCTGATCTGCAATTCCGCAACGATCGGCGGTCTGTACACAGCAGGCTATTCTGTTCTTCCGTCCACACTGGCTTACGGCTATGAGAATCTCACCAACACCTGGGCTTACGATGTGGAAGGTGCGAACAAGCTTCTCGATGATGCGGGCTATGTGGATACGGACGGCGACGGCATCCGTGAAAAAGACGGCACACCGATCAACCTTGTCTATGTATCTTATGAAAACCGTATGCTGAATGACTTCTCCGATATCCATACACTGCTTCTTGCGCAGATCGGCATCGGCGTAACGGCTGACTACGGCTCATCTGAGGATCAGTGGAGCAAGCTGGTTTCAGGCGAATACGATTTCAACAACAACAACTGGACAACCGTTGGCAACGGCGATCCGACTGAGTATATGGGCAACTGGTACAGCAAGTACGAATCCGATTACTGCGGTTATGCAAATGAAGAGTACGACGCAGCTTACGAAGCGCTGCTGACAGAGACAGATTCCGCAAAGCGCGTTGAACTGATCCAGAAGATGCAGCAGCTCCTGATCGATGACGCAGCTGTTCTGGTTGACGGTTATTACAACAGTTCTTACATCTACAATAAGAACAAGGTTGCATACGCTCATATTCATACCGCTGACTATTACTGGCTGAATACAGAAATCACACCGGTTGAGTAATAGAAAGTTGTTCAGAATTTTGTCATGTTAATACAAGGACCTGTCACCGGCAGTTCCTTGTGTATGTTGAGGCAAAAAGCATTCTCGCGGAAAGTGATTTGCGCGAGAATGCTGCGCTGCTCAATAAAAGCCATAGCACAATTGTGCCAGCAAGCAGGTTGTGGTATGGCTTTTCTTAAATCGTACACCGGAAACCGTTTGCCTGTGTATTCAGGCCGGAGGAGAAAACGTTGGGGAAGAAACAGTTAATATCAAGATTGCTGCAGATGGTGATCGTGCTGATCGGAATCAGCTTTATCACTTTCCTGCTGACTTATATTTCGCCCGGAGACCCGGTGCGGCATATGCTGACAGCAGCCGGTACGATGCCCACAGAGGATCTGGTTAATACGCTCCGGGATCAGATGGGACTCAACGATCCCTTCTTTGTGCAGTATTTCCGCTGGCTTGGCAATTGCCTGCACGGCAATTTCGGAACATCCTATACGCTCAACAAGCCGGTTCTGGAGCTGCTGCTTGCGAGACTCTGGCCGACACTGAAGCTGACGATTTTTTCGACTGTTCTGATGATGATCGTGGCGGTTCCACTCGGCATGCTCTCTGCAGTCTATAAAAATTCGCCTGTCGATTATCTCGTTCGCGGCCTGACTTTCTTCGGTGTTTCCCTTCCGAACTTCTGGGTGGGTCTTATGCTGGTGCTGATCTGCTGCGTGAAATTCAACTGGCTGCCGGTTATTTCCTCCGGAAATGATTTCAAGAGCATGGTGCTTCCGTCTGTGACTCTGGCCATTGCCATGTCAGCCAAGTATACGAGGCAGGTCAGAACGGCAGTGCTTGAAGAACTGACTTCGGATTACGTCATCGGCGCACGTGCGCGCGGCGTCAAGGGTTGGAAGATTATATGGTTTAATGTATTTCCGAATTCCCTGCTTCCGCTGATCACGATGCTGGGACTTTCAATCGGCTCCCTGCTCGGCGGCACTTCGGTTGTGGAAGTAATCTTTTCTTACCCCGGTCTCGGAAATCTGGCAGTCACTGCCATCACCTCCTGTGACTACAACCTGATTCAGGGCTATGTGCTCTGGGTAGCAGTGATCTATATGGTGATCAACCTGATCGTTGACCTCTCTTATATCTATGTAGATCCGCGCATGAGACTGAAGAGGTGAGAGACATGAAGAAGAAAAATGTGTTTGTAAAAAATAAACAGTTTACGCTCTTTCTGATCCTCGCGATACTGATCATTCTGGCAGCCGTCTTTGCGCCTGTCATCACTCACGGCGTGGATCCGTCGGCAGGCAATATTCTGGAAGCGATCAAAGCACCCGACAGCGAGCACATCTTTGGAACTGATAAGCTCGGAAGAGATATTTTTACGAGGGTGATCTATGGGGCGCGTCAGTCCCTGACAGCGGCATTTTCCGTAGTTGTGATCGCATCGGTATTCGGAACACTGATCGGTATTCTTGCCGGGTATTTCGGCGGCATCGTTGACACGGTTCTGATGCGCTTTGCCGATATGATGATTGCGTTCCCCGGCCTCGTACTCGCGCTGGCAGTTGCCGGCATCATGGGGGCTTCCGTTCGGAATGCAGTTATCGCTGTATCACTGGTTACCTGGACGAAATATGCCCGTCTTTCGAGGAGTCTTGTCTTAAAGATCCGCAACCGCGATTATGTCTCGGCGGCGATCGTCACCGGGTCAAAGACGCCGTATATGCTGGTGAAATATATGCTGCCAAACGTTCTGCCGACGATTATCATCACTGCGTCGACGGATATCGGAAGCATGATGCTGGAGCTTGCGGGACTTTCGTTCCTTGGTTTCGGTGCTCAGCCGCCGATCCCGGAATGGGGCCTTATGCTGAGTGAGGGCCGCGCTTATATGCAGTCGGCGCCGTGGCTGATGATCTTCCCGGGCCTTGCAATCTTTATTACGGTTGTTGTGTTCAATATGCTGGGCGATTCTCTGAGGGACGTCCTGGATCCGAAAAATGAGTAAGGAGGAGAGTATGGCATTGCTGGATATAAAGAATGTGGATATCTCCTACGGCAGTCACGTGACGGTGAAGGGCTGCAGTCTTACTCTGGACAGCGGAAAAATCTGCAGTATTGTCGGTGAGTCCGGTTCGGGAAAGACAACCGTGATTCGTGCGGTGCTGGGACTTTTACCGGGCGGAGGCAAGGTGACAAACGGAGAGATCTTATTTGAAGGGGCCACCCTACTGAACAAATCGAAGGAAGAGTGGAGACGACTTCGCGGAACGCAGATTTCCATGATTTTCCAGGATTCCGGTGCGATGATGAATCCGACGAGAAAAGTAGGGGCTGCATTTGTTGAATATATTCGCACGCATGAGAATATTTCCAAAAAGGATGCCTGGGACAAGGGCGTGGAGATGCTGGAACGCATGCGGCTTCCGGACGGCAATAACATTATGAGAAGTTATCCTTTTCAGCTGTCCGGCGGTATGCGGCAGCGCGTCGGTATCGCTATGGGGATGACTTATCAGCCGAAGCTTCTGCTCGCGGATGAACCGACCAGTGCCCTTGATGTGACCACGCAGGCACAGATCGTCCGCCAGTTTATGGAACTTCGGGATGAATATGGAACGAGCATTATCATCGTCACTCACAATCTCGGTGTTGCGGCTTATATGGCAGATGACCTGATCGTCATGAAAAACGGCGAGATCGTCGATCACGGTGACCGGGAGTATATGCTCCATGATTCCCGGAATGAGTACACGAAGATGCTGCTTGACGCAGTTCCGTCGCTGGGAGGTGTGCGCTATGTTTGATGAGAAGGATATGATTCTGGAAGCAAAGCACGTGACGCGGAAATTCCCGGCGGCCGGAGGTCGTGAACTGATCGCCTGCAATGATATTAACCTGAAGATGTACAAAGGGAAAACCCTGGGGCTTGTCGGTGAGTCGGGCTGTGGAAAATCGACTTTTATGCGTTTTCTGGTTTCGCTGGACACTCCGACCGAGGGCGAGATTCTCTACCGCGGAAAGGATATTACGAAGCTTAAAGGCGAGGAGCTGCGGCTGAACAGGCAGAATATCCAGATGGTATTTCAGGATCCTTCCGGTTCGTTTAATCCGAAAATGAAGATTCGGGATATCATCTGTGAGCCGCTTCTTAATTTTGGAAGAATCAAAAAGAGCGAAAAAGACGCGGTGGCCAGAAAATATCTGGAGATGGTTGATCTCCCGGGAGAGTTTGCGGACCGGTATCCGCACAACATGAGCGGCGGTCAGCGGCAGCGCGTGGCAATCGCAAGAGCGATTGCGCTCGAGCCGGAGATCATCGTCATGGATGAAGCGACATGCGCGCTGGATGTCTCGGTCCAGAAGACCATCGTCGAACTGATTGTCGATCTTCAGAAAAAGAAAAATATTACGATCGGGTTTATTGCTCATGATCTTGGGCTCATTCAGTCCTTTGCGCATCAGATTGCCGTCATGTATCTGGGAAATATTGTGGAAGTTCTTCCCGCAGAGGATATCGGTACCAACGCGAAGCATCCCTATACACAGGCACTTCTTGGGGCGATCTTTGACATTGACATGGATTTCTCAAAAAAGATTGAGAGCATTGAGAGCGAGGCACCCAGTCCGCTGGATGTACCGGACGGCTGCCCGTTTCAGGACCGCTGTGACAGGTGCATGGAGATCTGCAGACGGAAAAAAGCTCCGCTCACTGAACTTGAGGAGGGACATCAGGTGGCCTGCCATCTGTATAGCGGGGAGGTACAGAAGTGAAAAAACTGACAGCGTTGTGTCTTGCGGCATGCATGATGACAACACCGGTCTTTGCGGCAGCGGAGAGCGGAATGGCGGAAGCGGAGGAGAGCGCCGCACTGCAGGCAGCGTCCGGGTCTGTGGGGAGTATTGCTGAAGCAGCGGCTTTGAGCACTGCAGCCGCGAATGCGGAAAGCAATGCCTCTGCGAGCGGAGAGGGGACTTCGGCTGCAAGCGGACTTCCGGCTGAAGGAGAATCTCTGAATGATCAGATCGATACGACTCATACGATCGGTGTACTGGTTTACAATTATTCGGACGATGAGACGCAGGCATTTGCGAATTATCTGAAAGGCTATATCTCCAACTGCTTTAATGTGGAATTCGTTTATTCCACTAACGTGACAACTCAGGAAGCGGAGATGCAGTTTATCGAGGACGCGGCGGCTTACGGCGTAGAGGGAATCCTGTCCTTTATGTCGTTCGATCTGGCGGCGGAGGCAGAACTCTGTGCGGAAAAAGGCATGTATTACATGATGGCTTCCGGATCCGTAGCTGATGAGGAATTTGAAGCGGTCAGCGACAACCCGTATTTTCTCGGTGCCGCAGGTCCGGGAACAGACAGTGAGTATGAGGCCGGCGCTCAGATGGCGGCGTATTTTGCCAAGCAGCATTACGGAGATTCCTATTTTATCTTAAGCGGAGGCGGCTTTACAGGCAATGCCATGCATCTTGAGAGAACGATCGGAGCTCTGGACACACTTCAGGAGACTTACGGTGTGAGCTTCGACATATCGTCTGAAGAACTGGCGATGAGCGCTGAACCGGTGCATGCTTCAGCCGGAGATCTTGAAGTCTGCGTTTGCCCGGGATATCTGGATTCGGAGATTTTCCTCAATACGGCAAGAAAGGAATATGAGAAAGATCAGTACCAGTCTGTTCTTTCAGTGCTGCCCGGAAGCGCGCTCGAGCAGACGCTGCTCGGGGCGAAGGTCGGCGTGATCGACTGCTTCAGCGAGAACAATCTGCAGTACATGAACAGCGGGGAGCTGGTTTATGTGGCGGGAAAGTACGGATCCCTTATCGGGCCGTCGTTCATTGCAATGTACAACGCCATTACCGGATACGCTGAAAATTTCAGAGAAGACGGAAAGGCTTTCCATCTTGCGCAGGAACTGTGGTCCAGCAGCGACAAGGATGACTATCTGAGAAAATATATTCTGGCCTCAAGCCAGGAGATTACGGCCTACAATTATGAGGATCTCCAGAGCGTCTGCGCTATGGTAAATCCGGACGCGTCTCTGGAAGATCTGAAGGCTCTGGCGGCTGCCTGCAGCTATGAGGATGTTGTTGAGCGGCGCGGTGTGCAGTAATAAATCGGCTGTTTTAAGCGGCTGCTGAAGCGTTGTTTTTTGGCTGCAGCCGGCAGCTGCCCGTAAGACTGCCGATGGGGCGGTGCACGTGCTGTGCTGCGGTGTGAGAGTCTGGCAGGTGCCGGTGGAATTCTAACAGAATATCGCTTGACATCAGATCTACAGGCAGTATGATGTGAATATATGAATATGTGTTCATATGTTTAAATAACCATAACAGAAAGAGAGGAACAAATCATGAAAAAGACTTACAAAATCGATGTTGACTGCGCTAACTGTGCAAACCTGATGCAGGAAGCTGCAAAGAAAGTAGCGGGTGTCGCTGACTGCACCGTTAACTTCATGACACTGAAGATGATTGTCAACTTTGAAGAGGGCGCAGATCCGAAGGCAGTTATGCCGGAAGTTGTCAAGGCCTGCAAGAAGGTTGAGCCGGACTGCGAAGTTTTCATCTGATGAGAAGCTGAATTCCGGTCGGAAGCTGATTTTCATATGACGGTCTGAAAAATGAGGAGAATGTCCGCCGGGCCAGGCTGCGGCGGCATTTTCTTAAAAATGAGTGCGGACCGGGTAAGGAAAATAAGAATTCTGGTTTGCACCGGCACGCTAAAGGAGGTGCAGGCGGCAGGTACTTTGGTTTCGGAAGAAGCAATACGATTTTCTGTTAGTGGGTTATAAAGAAATTCAAATGAAAGCGGTGCCCTTGTGCCGGTATGCACCCGGCAGAGGGGTTGGAAGGCAGCGGCGCTCTGTATACAAGGAAATGGAAAATTTCATATCCCTGAAAGGGACAGTGTATGCTCTGCTTGGTATAAGGGAAAGGCCGGCTGTGGGTTCAAAAAAGATGTCATAACAGTAAGACACGCTGAACGTCCGGCAGGCTGAAAAAGGAGAAAAATCATGAAGATGAATAAAAAACAGAAGAAGATGCTGATCCGCATTCTGGTGACAGCGGTTCTTCTGATCGGTCTGGAGCTGATCTCAGACCATATTCCGGACGGTGGAACGAAGATCTGGGTTCTGTTTGCAATGTACCTTGTTCCGTATATTGTGATCGGTTATGACATTCTTTCCAAGGCGGGAAAAGGTATCCGCAACGGACAGATTTTCGATGAGTGCTTTCTCATGGCGGTCGCTACGGTCGGCGCATTTCTGATCGCGGTGATTGAGAAGACCGGAGATTTCACGGAAGCTGTCGCCGTTATGCTGTTTTACCAGATCGGTGAATGGTTCCAGTCCTACGCGGTAGGCAAGAGCCGCCGCAACATCAGCGAGCTTATGGACATTCGTCCGGATTATGCGAATATTGAAAATGAGAACGGCGAGATTGAGCAGGTTGACCCGGACGAAGTGGAGATCGGTACCATCATCGTTGTAAAGCCGGGTGAGAAGATTCCGATCGACGGCGTTGTTGTGGAAGGCAATTCCAGTCTGAATACCAGCGCACTGACCGGCGAGAGTGTTCCGAGAGAGTGCCGGGCGGGCGATGCCGTCACGAGCGGGTGCATCAACCTCTCCGGTGTTCTGAAGATCAAAACAACCATGGAATTCGGTGAATCCACAGTGTCGAAGATCCTCGATCTGGTGGAAAATGCAAGCTCCAGAAAGTCCAAATCCGAGGACTTTATCAGCAAGTTCGCAAGAGTTTACACCCCTGCAGTCTGCGCAGGCGCGCTGGCGCTGGCTGTTCTGCCGCCGATTATCATCCTGATCGGCCGTATCGGTTATGACGGCAGTGCTGTGGATATGTGGCTCAACTGGGTTTACCGTGCCCTCACCTTCCTGGTCATCAGCTGCCCGTGTGCGCTGGTCATCAGTATTCCGCTCAGCTTTTTCGCCGGCATCGGCGGAGCCAGCAATCAGGGTGTCCTGGTCAAGGGTTCCAATTACCTGGAGACGCTGTCTCAGGCAACTTATGTAGTATTTGACAAGACAGGAACGCTGACAAAGGGTGTCTTTGAAGTCAATGATGTCCATCACAACAATATCGATCAGATGAAGCTGCTGGAGTACGCCGCCTATACGGAGAGCGCTTCCTCGCATCCGATCGCGAAGAGCATCATTCAGGCCTACGGCCAGCCGCTTGACCGCAGCCGTGTGAAGGATATTCAGGAGATCAGCGGCCACGGCATTACAGCAGTTGTGGACGGCATTCATGTGGCTGCCGGCAATGAGAAGCTGATGACAAAGCTTGGCATCACTTCTATTCACTGCCACCATGTCGGCACTGTGGTACATATGGCGATTGAGGGCGAGTATGCCGGTCATATCGTCATCTCTGATGCGATCAAGGAGCATTCGAAGGAGGCCATCAGCCGTCTGAAGAATGCAGGTGTCAAGAAGACGATCATGCTGACCGGTGACGCAAAGCCGGTGGCGGAGACGGTTGCCAAAGAGCTTGACATCGATGAAGTTTACAGTGAGCTGCTGCCTGCCGACAAGGTCGCGAAGGTAGAAGAAATCCTTGCGGCGAAAGCGCCTGAAGAGAAGCTGGCTTTTGTCGGTGACGGCATTAATGATGCGCCGGTTCTTTCGAGAGCGGATATCGGCATTGCGATGGGCGCAATGGGATCCGATGCGGCGATTGAAGCGGCAGATATTGTCCTTATGGATGATGATCCGCTGAAGATCTCCAAGGCGATCCGTATTTCCAGAAAATGCCTTGGCATCGTCCATCAGAATATCTGGTTTGCGATCGGCGTGAAGCTGATCTGCCTGGCACTCGGCGCACTTGGCTATGCGAGCATGTGGCTGGCGATCCTGGCGGATGTCGGCGTTATGATTGTCGCAATCCTGAATGCCATCCGGGCACTGTTCGTGAAGAATCTGTAACCGGTCATGAACAGAAAAGAAAATCTTGATCTTACAGAAGGAAATATCTGGAACGTCCTGATTGCGTTTATTGTTCCGATTCTTGCCGGCAGCCTGATCCAGCAGCTGTACACAACAGTGGATGCTGTGGTTGTCGGGCAGTTTGCCGGCAGAAGCGGGCTGGCAGCGATTGATTCCGTCTGGACACTCTTCAAATTTCCTCTGAATTTTCTGTCGGGTTTATCTGCGGGCGCGACGATTGTCATTTCGGGATATTACGGTCAGAAAAATGAGGAGGAGCTGGACTGCTCTCTCCATACGGCCTTTACGCTTGCGATTGTACTGGGGCTTGTCTGTTCGGTGCTTGGTATGCTGTTTGCGCCGGCACTCCTTCATATCATGAGTGTGCCGGCGGATATTTATCCTGCCACGCTGATCTATGTCCGTATCTATTTTGCCGGCATCTGGGCGATGACGCTTTACAATATGCTGGCAGGGGTGCTGCGGGCACTGGGAGACAGCCGGAGTCCGTTCTACATCCTGATAGTCTGCTGTGCGGTCAATATCGCGGGCGATCTTCTGCTGGTCGGTGCTTTTCACACAGGCGTCGGCGGCGCGGCGGCAGCGACTTCGGCGGCGCAGGTCGTGAGCGCGATCCTTGCGCTCCGCTGCCTGGCGAAGGCTCATACGGAGTGTGATGAGAGGATCTGGATGCCCAGATTCTGCCGGGAGCACATGGGGAAAATGGTACGGCTCGGAATGCCGCTCGGTCTGCAGGGCATTCTCTTTCCGATTGCCAACTCGATGGTTCAGGCCAGCGTCAACAATATGGGGACAGATATGATCGCTGCCTGGTCGGTCTGCGGGAAGTTGGATCTGGTGATCTGGCTGATTGCGGATGCCATGAGTCCGGCGATGTCCACCTATGTGGCGCAGAACCTGGGCGCAGGAAAGCACGGGCGCATTCGCCGGGGTGTGAGAGTTGGGCTGCTCTTTTCAGTCGGTCTCATTGTGCTGTTCAGTCTGATTCTTTTCTTTTTCTCCGGACCGCTCGGAAGGCTGTTTGTGAGCACGGAGGACGCGAAGCTTCTGGAAGGGTATGTGGTGCATTTTATGCAGCGGATGGCACCCTTTTATTTTTTCTATGGGCTCGGTCAGGTTTTTTCGGGTTCATGCTGCGGAATGGGAGATACGGTGGGTTCGATGGTCGTCACCATGATCTTCACCTGCGGTCTCCGGGTGCTGGCAATTCTCTTTGTGATGCCGCATTTTCAGTCGATGGACTGTATCGTCTGGATCTACTCGGCGTCGTGGATCGCATCCGGAATCGGATTTACGCTGATGTATCTTGTAAAACGGAAGAAGATATGAAGGAGAGGCGGATTCATTGCGAATGGATCCGCTTTTGTCTGTGGAAAATTTCTGTTAGGTCTATACGGGAAAATGAGTTATAATGAACGGTATCTGAAACAGATTTTTCCGGCAGAATAAGAGGAGGAGCCCGAAGATGAAAAAGAAATTAATGCCGCTGTTGTTTGCCTTTGTCCTGTTTCTGATTTCCGCCGGCTGTGTTTTCGGAGAAGAATGGCAGGGGCTTGATTACAGCCTTGAGGAAAACTGGGCGTATTTCGGAGAAGAGGAGGACAGAGAGGCTGACGTCTTTTTTATTGCGCCTACAAATGTTATGGGAGATGCCGATCATCTGCTGGCTGATCTTGATCAGGAAGAAGAAAAAACAAGAATTCTTGCGTCGATCGGAATGCAGACAGGAATTTATAATGAGACCTGCAGATTCTATTCTCCGTATTACAGACAGATTACTATGGCAGCCTATGATCTTGATGAGGCGGAACGAAAGCAGTATGCCGCCGAGGCCTATAAGGATGTGAGGGACGCTTTTATCTGGTATATGGAACATGAAAATGAAGGCCGGCCGTTTATCATCGCCGGATTCTCCCAGGGTGCCGAGCACGGTATTGAACTTATAAAAGAATTCGGAGAGGATGAATCCTTTGATGAGCAGCTGATCGCGGCGTATCTCATCGGATGGAGAGTGACGGATGAAGATCTGGCATCGAATCCGCAGCTGAAAATGGCACAGGGGGAGACGGACAACGGTGTAATTATTTCATTTGACTGTGAAGCGGATTCTGTTGACGGCACCTTTGTCGTTCCTGAAGGGACGTATACATATTCCATTAATCCACTGAACTGGAAAACGGATGCGACGCCGGCATCAAAAGAGGAAAATCTCGGATACGTTTATCCCGCGGCTGACGGCAGCGTGAAAGTCGAAATTCCTCAGCTGTGCGGGGCGGTCATTGATCCGGAGAGAGGAACCTTAAAAATTTCGGATATATCGCCCGAAGATTATCCGGCAAGGCTTTCGCAGCTGCCGGAAGGGGCTTATCATATTTACGATTATGAGTTCTTTTACCGAAATCTGCAGGAAAATGTCAGGGTTCGCACGGAAAGCTATCTTAACAGCTGACCGGTTTTGGGTTGATGAAGCAAAACGGACTGCGAACAGAGAACAGATTGAAAAATATGAAATGTGATGCAGGTGAAAAATGGAAGGAAACAGCCGGCCTGATTTTAAGACGGCTGTTTCTGCCTTTTGCTTTGATGCTGCTCCTCTTATGGCAAGGATGTTCTTTGGCAGCTGCCGATCTCCGTGTCGATTTTCTGGATGTCGGACAAGGACTTGCAGTGCTTGCGGAATCTGACGGAGAATATCTGATCTATGACGGAGGCGGGCGGCAGAGCTCGTCTTTTGTTGTATCCTATCTGAAGTCACAGGGCGTCGGTACGCTGAAATATCTGATCTCTTCCCATTATGATGAGGATCATATCAGCGGGCTGATCGGTTGTCTGAATGCTTTTGACGTTGAAAATGTGATCGGCTCGGATTACACCGCAGATTCTTCTCTCTATGAATCCTTCACGGAAGGCGTGGAGAAACAGGGGCTTGCGGTCGTGCATCCGTCAGACGGCACAACATTTTCCCTGGGAGATGCGCAGTTTACGGTGCTGACCGCAGGCGGCGGATATGAGGACGGAAATAACAACTCGGTTGTGCTGCGCCTTTCCTGCGGCGAGATGGATTTTCTGCTTACCGGCGATGCGGAAGCTCTGCTGGAGCAGGAACTGACGGATTCGGGGACGGATTTGTCAGCGGATGTTCTTCAGGCGGCACATCACGGGTCCGGAGGTTCGACTTCGGAAGCATTTTTAAAATGTGTTTCGCCGGAAACGGTCGTGATCAGCTGCGGTCTTTATAATTCCTACGGGCATCCGCATGAAGAACTGTTAGAGCGGATAGAACGGCAGGGAGCGGAGCTGTATCGCACGGATAAGCAGGGGACGATCATCGCGTATTCGGACGGGGAGACGATCAGCT
>R11__coassemble_510_pt1 | contig 25378 bp, 14 predicted proteins | sample R11__metabat2_low_PE_006 | metagenome-assembled genome bin R11 | reverse complement strand
ATCCGCATGAAGAACTGTTAGAGCGGATAGAACGGCAGGGAGCGGATCAGTATCGCACGGATAAGCAGGGGACGATCAGCGCGTATTCGGACGGGGAGACGATCAGCTGGTCAAAGGAGCCGTGCAATGATTTTTCACCCGGTGTGATTTTAAACGGGGAAGAAAGCGACGGGGATGCCGTACTTACTGGCGGAATGCCCTCCGGCTCCTGCCGCTACGTCCTCAACACCAATTCGATGAAATTTCATGATCCGGACTGTCCCAGCGTTCTTCAGATGAAGGAGAAGAACAGGAAGGAGTATTCCGGAACGCGGGGAGAACTGATCGCCATGGGGTATGAGCCGTGTCATAACTGCAATCCGTAAACGCAATCTGCCGGCGCAGACAGAACAGCTCCGATTGAGCTGTAAAAGCAGGGAAAACAGTTTCCCTTAGAAGGTCACTTCTCCGTCATGCGCTAAGAGTGAAACTGCTTCCACGCCTTGTAGGGCCATGATCTCCTTCACTAGTTCTGCGCCCCGATCGGTTCGAAGTTCAATGGACAGGTCTAAGGAGGACGCTGTCAGATTGCGGCTTTTGACGGTGCAGAATTTCGAAAAGCGGGTGACCTGTTCTAAAATGCGTTCCTCTGCATCGAGATCATTGGCATTTACGATCAGGATCATGGGGGCTCTGGCAACCGGAAGCCTATCCAGAACGACAAGGGCGAGCGTTACGGCCAACGATAGCAGCACCGCGAAAAAAGCATAACCTGCACCGCAGATGATGCCGATGCTGATGGACCAGAACAGGAAGGAAAGATCCATAGGGTCCTTGATTGCGGTTCGGAAGCGGACAATGGATAAGGCACCTACCATGCCAAGAGAAACGACAACACTGGACTGTATGGTGACGATAATCGCAGCGGTAATCAGAGCGATGGCAACCAGTGAAATATTGAAGTTTTTGGAATAAAAGGTTTTTCTTGTCAGGACACGGTAAACCAAAAAGATATACAGACCGAGCACCAGGGTGACGAGCAGGGCGGCGGCTACTGATCTGTAAGTGATCTCGGCGCTGGCGTAGCCCTCCAGGAATGATTTTTTAAATATATCTGCCATGTGAAATCCTATCCTTTCCGTATTATTTTATAATGTGTACGTTCGACAGAGAAAGTACTTGGAGAAAGCCGTCTGAGTAAGGCTGTCAAGCTGCAGGGCCCGGTAGATGGGATCCGGAAGGAATTCGTCATATTTGACCTCCAGCAGCGAAACGCCCCGCTGCAGCACCGGACGCCTGGGCAGTTTTTCATCAAAGAAGCGGGCAAATTCCCGTGATGATGCAATATTGGCATCAAGAGTAATTCTCACATTCCCGTTTCTGCAGACAAAAGGCGTTCTGTCATAATCCACAATGACAACCGGATGGGCTCTTCGGGTTCGGATCTGTAACTGCATGTCTCTCATTAAGGGAGGCAGCTTCGTCAGATCTGTCAGGAGTTCCCCTCTTACGAGGTGGTCATAATCACTTCTCGTGATGAGTGTGGACGTCTTGTAAGTCATGCCGCGCTCTTTGCGTTTGCGTTCCAGAGCAATCCGGTCTGCGCTGTGACCATAGATGCGGATCCGGTACTTTACACGCGGGTCTCCTCCATTCAGATTATCATAATAGCCGCTGTTGCCGTAATCATCGAAATACAGTGAACGGATATGATAGGTCCCGGACTTATCAGCATACGGGTCCGGTTTCATAAGTCCCTTCAGACGCAGGCGCAGCAGTTCCTTCTGTCCTTCCGAGATCAGATATTTAAATTCATGGCGATAGCGTTCTTCCGACATACCGTCATTTCCCCGCCTTCTTTTCTCTTTGCCGGTCAATCAGTAAAAGTGTAATGCCCGTAAGTCCAAACAGACCGAATACGCACAGAATGAACCCATATTCCCGCAAAACGGCGAGGACCAGTGTCAGGTACCGATTCCCGGCGGAAGCTTCCGAATCCGGCTGTTCAAGTGAACTTTCCGATTCCGCAGCGTCATATTGATCGGCATCAGCCTTCTTGGACTGCGTGAGACTCCGATTCTCACTGTTCAGCCAGTAATCATCCAGAAAGCGGATGCGGTTTTCCATAAATTCCCGCATTCGGTCCGTTGCGGCAGCACTGTCTTCTGATACTTTATTTAAGCGGCCTTCCCAGCGAATATCGTCCATGGCTCTGGCGCTGCGGATCGTATCCTCCAGCTGAGTTGTGCCCGTGTCTGTCAATTGAGACAGCAGAGGCCGCATCTTATTCTCGTAACGTGATACCACTCTCTCCCGGAAGGTGTCAACATCCATCAGGCCCGGAAACCAACTGTACAGTTCATCAGAAACCAGCAGCAAAGTCGGGCTGCTGTATGCCGTTGTCCAGATCGAATTGTCATTTCCGAGAGACAGATCAAAGTCCCACACCGGTCCCGCATGAATGAGTCCATCCCCGTTGACATCCCACCAGAAGTAGGTGCTGTTGAGCTCCATTTCCCCGTTCAGAAAGGCTTCATACAGCAGATACAGGTCCGCCCAGGAATCAAAGTCGATCATTTCCTCAATGGAGGGATCCTGTCGGGCAATTGCCATCTCCAGAGCATTCAGCTTTTCCTTCAGCAGAGCAGCCTTTTCCGATGTCGGCACAGATGAATCTTCCAGCTGAATGCATTTCCCGCTGTCCGTATAGAATCCGATGGAATCGGTGTCCCAGTGATTCTCATAGTTTGCCAGGAAAAGGATGGCATCCTTTGGTATATCGAGTCTGGCCTTTGAGACTTCTATTGACTCGGTCAGCAGGTACAGCCCCTGATATTCATCATCTACGTATATGTCGACGTATTGTGAGGAAGGGGCCCAGAGCGTATCTGATTGATTCGCGAAATCATAGGCCAGCTTATTTCTCATCTGCGTCTCATCATAAGCATTGGCCAGAAGATTCCATTTCCGGGAGGCGCCCATACCAAAGAGATCCACATCATCCGTAAAAGTGATCCGGTAAGGCTTTTTCTCACATAGCCATGTGGAGTTCCCTCTTCCGTGAAATTTAGTTGTATAATCCCGGTCCGATTGATAGAGGATGTTTCCGTCCGCACTGTAGACATCTATATTGACCATTGCTGTATTTGACTTGTCTGCGTTCACCGCCTCCAGAGAATCGCCTTCGGTGTCAATGAAGACAGCAGCTATATCAGCGGACCTGATGATGGTGAAGGAGCCGTCTGACTTGCCGAATTGCAGGGAATAGGTCTTCTGTTCTGTCAGGCTTGAAAGGTTCTGTCCGCTCTGCAGTGTCTGATCTCCGATCGATACTGCTTTATGATCAGCTGTTTTAATTGTCACATCTGACAAATTTGCATAGGAAGGGAGGAAGAGATAATACAAAGAGCCGCCATCAGCATTTTTTTCTTCCCACAGCGAGATCGTATCCGTCTGGCCGTCATGTCTGACGCAAAAACGGATCTGTTCGGTTAAAGCCATCTGCACGGCATGCATCCCGATTCCGCATGAGAGCAGCATGCCGGCCGCAAGCAGAAGGATGCCCAGGTAATTCAGTCGTTTATCCGTGAATCTGGAAAGTTTTTTTATGAATCGCTTGTGGTTCACGCCGGTCTCCTGCATGTAAAATGGTTATCAGAAGTTGCGGGCTGCCGCCGGCAGGATTTTCGTGGTTCCCGAAGCACGGTCTGTCGGTGCGGCATCCGTATGATAGTATACGTTCTTATCCGACGTTTCAGCAAGAACCTCGCGGGCAGAAAATTAGAAATTGTGTCCGCTTGGTGAAAAAAAGCAAAAACATGTGCATGGCGGCGATGAAGGTGCTATGATGAATGAACGAAAATGCTCATAAAATAAAATGCCGGATAAAAGAAAAAGAAAGCAAAAAATAAAGACATTTTTCGGACAAAAGTATTAAACTGGCAGCAGGGTGAAATCCGAAAGCATTGGATATCGTAAAATGTGATTAAGTATGAAAAAGATAAAAGAAAGGGAAATATGCGTATGAATATGAAAAAATGTCTGGCAGGACTTGTTGCCGGAGGTCTGATTACAGCGTCAGTTCCGTTTTCCGTCTTCGGTGCGGATGTCATCAAGGAGATGGATACCGTAAAATATGTTTCCAGCAGCGCAGGCGCGAATGTAAGAAGTGATGCCGATGCAGACAGCTCACTGCTTGCACACTTTGACTGCGGCGATTCTATCTATGTCACAGGCTACTGCTCAAATGACTGGTACAGAGTCTGTGTCTACAGCTCCAAATACGGCTGTGATGTCGAGGGCTATGTGTCAGCCGGCCTGCTTTCCGGTTCTTCTTCCGGTTCGAGCTCTTCCAGCTCCGGTTCGAGCTCAAGCTCTTCGAGTTCATCAATCCGTTCGCTGGACAAGTATATGTATGTCTCCAACGGCAGCAGCGGTGCCAATGTCCGCTCCCAGCCGTGGTCGGATTCTTCAAAGCTGACGCATCTTGATACCGGCGATGAAGTCTATGTCACCGGAAAGACAGATGACGGCTGGTACCGCGTATCGGTCTATATTCCGAGCTGGGGCGATTACGGTACGGGCTACATCGCGGAAGGCCTGCTCTCCTCAAGTGATCCGGGCTACTCAGGCAGTTCCTCGAGCAGCTCTTCAGGCAGTTCCTCTGATTACACCACAACATCCGTTGATAAGGATCTCTGGGTCTCCAACGGAGGAAGCGGCGCCAATCTCCGCACTTCACCGTCAACGAGCAGTTCCGTGATCGCACTGCTTCCTTCAGGAACACAGATGTATGCTTACGGAAAGACTTCTAACGGCTGGTACAAGGTCAGCGTCTATGTGGACAGTCTCGGTTATTACTGCGATGGCTATGTCTCGGAAGGGATCGTTTCGTCCTCTTATGTCTCCGGAAGTTCTTCTTCCTCGAGCAGTTCTTCGGGCTCATCAGGCAGCTCGGGCTACTCTGTCTCTTCCATGGATGCCACTTATTATGTATCGAACGGCAAGAATGGCGCAAATCTGAGAAAGACTCCGAGCACGAGCGGCTCAGTGATCGACTGGCTGCCGACAGGAACGGATGTCTATGTCAGCGGAAAGACCTCCAATGGCTGGTATCAGGTCAGTGCGACAACAGAAAACTATGATTTTGTTTCCGGTTATATCGCGGAAGGTCTGCTCTCTTCGACAAAGCCGAGCACAACCTACACAAGCAGCTCTTCAGGCAGTTCCTCAAGCAGCTCTGCTGTCACTGCGATGGATGCATACTATTATGTTTCCAACGGCAGCAACGGCGCTAATTTCCGCGTGAGTCCGAGTTCAAGCAGCAATATCATTACCTGGTATTCAACGGGCACGGAAGTTCATGTCATCGGAAAGACCAGCGGCTGGTACAAGGTCAACGGCTATGTCGCAGCTGACGGCTGCTACTATGACGGCTATATTGCGGAGGGGCTGCTCTCTACCAAGAACCCGGGCTCTTCTTCAAGCTCTTCTTCCGCTTCGGGAAGTTCCTCCAGCAGCAGTTCCGGCTACTCTGTCACAACGATGGACGCCTATTATTATGTTTCCAACGGTTCAACGGCAGTCAATGTCCGTACGACACCGTACACAAGCGGCGGCGCCATCATGCAGCTGCATACGGGCGATCAGGTTCATGTCATCGGCAGAACCTCTAACGGCTGGTATCGCGTCAGTGTCTATGATTCATCGTCGGATGCTTATGTAACCGCATATATCTCTGAAGGACTTCTCTCTTCAAAGAATCCGATCGCCTCGGATTCCTCGAGCAGTTCTTCGTCAGACAGCTCCGTCACACAGATGGATGCCTATTACTATGCGTCGAATGGCTCAACGGCGGTCAATATCCGCAGCAGCGCATCGACCTCGGGCACGGTCGTCACCCAGATTCATACGGGCGACCAGGTTCACGTACTCGGTCGAACCTCAAACGGCTGGTATAAGGTCAGTGTCTATGACGCGGCGAGCGGTAATTACTGCTCCGGCTATGTCGCTGAAGGCCTTGTATCTTCAAAGAATCCGATTGCGTCAGATTCATCATCCTCAAGCTCAGACTCTTCATCTTCGGGCACTACGACCAAGGTGATGGACGCCTATTACTATGCATCGAACGGCTCAACGGCAGTCAATGTCCGCAGCAGCGCATCGACCTCAAGCACGATTGTCACTCAGATTTATACAGGTGATCAGGCTCATGTACTCGGAAAGACGTCGAACGGCTGGTACAAGGTCAGTGTCTATGACGCATCGACCGGTACCTATTGCTCCGGATATATTGCGGAAGGTCTTCTGTCCTCAAGCAATCCGATTGCTTCGGATGCCTCTTCGGGCAGCTCCTCTTCAAGCGGTGTTTCACCGAGTGCGGCAACAGATGATTCCGATGCAGAGGCGTTCCTTGATATGGGAAGCTATTATACGGTCAATATCACGAGCGGTTATCTTCGCCTGAGAGATCTGCCTGGCAACCTCTCAAGTTCACAGGTGATCGCAGGTCTTGGCGCAGGGACGGTTGTCAGAGTAGACGGACTTCCGTCGGCCAACTGGGTGCCGGTCACGGTCATGACCCTTAAGGGTGAGAGTACGGCCTCCGCCTACACCGGCATGGAAGGCTATCTGCATTACTCTTATCTGAAATAAAATCAAACAGGCAGCGGTCGTTCATGCGGCAGCATTGCATGGCTTCCGGAAAATGTCTGCCGTATGGACAGCTGGGCAGGCAGACGCAAAAGGTGTGCGGCTGCCGGAAATGAAAGCGCGGGGAATTCGGCGAGAGATTCGCTGAATTATTGCAAACGGAAAAATAAAGGAGAATGAATTATGAAAATCAGAAAAACACTTGCAGCACTTGCGGTAGTGGGTACCATGACAGCGGCGGCTGTCAGCCCGGTTCAGGCCTCCGTCGGATCAAAGCTCACTGATATGCTCGGCGAATTTGTCGAGAGCCTTGATCAGGATGATATCGACACCATTGTCTCTGTCGCTGCGGATATCGCATCCAACGAAGATGTCCAGAAATTTGCAAGCGAAACATGGAGCTCTCTTTCTGAAGAAGAACAGGCAGCTGTCTCCGGCCTTCTGAGCGAATATGTGATTCCGTACATTGCGGATATTCTCTCCGTCAATGACGGTGCTGTGGATTCTTCTGCAGAGAGTGCCGCACAGGTTGAAGAGATCGCGGAGATCGAATCCGGTGCGGAAAGTGCTGTTGATGTGGAAGGTCCGGCGGAAATCGCGGAATCCACAGCAGAAAGTACGGCAGATGTCGAAGAACTTCAGGATGAGACCATGGAAGGCATGGGAAATCCGTATCATGAATCCACTGAGGAAGAGGTCGCACAGGTCACAGGTATTGATCTCATGGCACCGGAAGGCACAGCGGATTCCGATATCGGCTATGCTTATATTGACCTTGAAGATGATGCGCCGATCGCTGAAGTCGATTTCATCATTGGCAGCACGCTTTGCCAGTACCGCGCACGCAAAACTGATGCGGAATCTGTTGAAGACATCGAGGATATCTCCGGTCTCTACTATGACTGGACAGAAGAGACCGAGACAGCTGTTAAAGAGCGCGAAGCGTATGCGGCGTCTACCGGCTCGATCGCTCACATCTACTGGCTTGATATCGTACCGGGCGTTCAGTACGATATGGCAGTTGTCAGCCTTGACGGTGAAGCCATTGATATCGGTGCGCTGACATCACTTGCCGAGTCCGTATTCGTCTCCGTTCAGGAAGCTGAATAAGCACATACACACGATTTTGAACCGCAGGTCATTCCCCGCCTCTGAGGCAAAAAGGCACAGGCGGGAGAATGGAATGTCCGCTTTTATCGGCAGATCGAAAAAGACCGCAATATCGGGGAAATCCCGTTTTGCGGTCTTTCTTTCACAGCAGTCAGAAAGGGAGCAGCATGGCAGTCATGATCTATACGGGAAGTTCCGGATCCGGAAAAACTTATGCGGTACTGAAGGATGTAATACGCCGTTCTTTGGAAGAGCCGTTCCGGAAGTTTTTTGTGATTGTTCCGGAGCAGTTTACGATGCAGACACAGCAGCTGCTTGTGAATCTGCATCCGAGAAAAGCAATCCTGAACCTCGATGTCACAAGCCTCAACCGGCTCGCTTACAGGGTATTTTCTGAAACCGGTACAAGGAGTGAGAAGCTGCTGGAGGAAATCGGGAAGAGCTTCCTCATCGAAAAGGCTGCGATCGAACATCAGAAAGAACTGCGGTATTTTTCCGGAAATCTGACGAGGCCTGAAAATGTCGCCGAGATGAAGGCGATGATCTCAGAGCTCATGATTTATGGTATTTCTCCGGAGGGGCTGCGGGCAGCAGCGCAGAGTGAGAGGAGCACACAGCTTCTGTCTTTGAAGCTGGCGGATATTGCGCTTATCTATGAGGCATTTTTAAAAAAGCTTGCAAAGAACTATCTGACCGTTGAGGAAGTGCCGGAGCGCCTGGCGGGCGTATCGGAAAAATCCGGGCTTTTGCGCGGAAGTGTTCTTGTCTTCGACGGCTTTACCGGATTTACACCGGTGCAGCTGCTTCTTCTGGAAAAGCTTCTGCCGCTGGTGAGCGATCTCTATATCACGCTCACGGCTGATCCGGGGATTAATCTGTTCGAGACATACACAAAGCAGGATCTGTTTGTCTTATCCTATGATACCGCTCATGAACTGTTGGAAATGTCGAACAGGACCGGCGTTCCCATGAATCCGCCGGTTGTGGTGTCGGAATCGGAAAAGAGCCGTCATGCGCGTTCAAAAGCGATGTCGCATCTGGAGCGGAATCTGTTCCGCCGGCGGGTGCGCATATTTTCTGAAAATCAGACAGATATCCGGATGATCTGCGCGCAGAATCCGCGGGCGGAGACGGAGGAGGCAGCTCGGGAGATCCGGCGGCTTGTCCGGGAGGAAGGCTTCCGATATCGGGAGATCGCTGTAGTGACGGGTGATCTCGAGACCTACGGAGGATACGCCCGTGAAGTCATGGCGGAATATGACATTCCCTGCTTTATTGATGAGAAGCGGAAGCTTCTGCACAATCCGTTTATTGAATATCTGAGGGCGGCACTCGAAGCCGTCTCTGAAAATTATTCCTATGAAGCGATGTTCCGCCTTCTCAAGTGTGGGATGGCAGGTTTTGACCGGGAGGCTGTCAGCCGGCTTGAAAATTATGTCCTCGGCTGCGGCATTCGCGGCAAAAAAGCCTGGAGGGAGGAATTTATCCGGCATTACCGGGATGAGAATCCGGCTGAGGTGCCGGTACTCAATGCGCTCAGGAAGGAAATTACGGAACTTCTTGATCCGCTGACAAAGGTGTTTTCGGTGAGGGGAAGCACTGTGCGTGAGAAGACGGAGGCACTCTATGATTTCTGCATGCAAAGCGGGGCGGAGCAGAAGCTGCGGCTGAGAGCCAAAACTCTTGAGGAAGCGGGAAAACCGGAGCTGGCGCGGGAGTATGAGCAGGTCTGGCCCTATGTCATGGGCTTTCTTGACAAACTCGTGGCCCTGCTCGGAGAAGAGAAGCTCTCCATGAAGGATTACGCTGCGCTCATAGAGGCCGGATTTGCGGAGGCACGGGTCGCGGTGATTCCGCCGGGAAATGACCGCGTGCTTGTCGGTGATGTTGAGAGAAGCCGTATTCCGGAAATCCGTGTACTCATATTTCTCGGTATGAACGAAGGCATTGTTCCGAAGCCGCCGAAAGCAGGTGGAATGCTGACCGATGCCGACAGAAATCAGCTTGAGGAGAAGGAGATCCGCCTGAAGCCGACGGTGCGGCAGAGCATCTATATCGATAGATTTTATCTCTATCTCGCACTTACGAAGCCCTCCGAAAGGCTGTATATCAGCTTTGCTCAGGGAAATGCGCGAGGGGAGGCTGCACAGCCGGCCTATGTGATCGACGCAGTTTCAAGGCTCTTCGGAGGGATTTCGGCAGAGCTTCCGACAGAGGAACTGGGAGAACGTCTGGAGACGGAAAAGGGCGGCCTGACCCTTCTTGCGGAAGGAATTCGTAAGCTCGGAGAAGCGGACCTCGGTACGGCTTATCGGGAACTTTTTTCCTATTATCGGAATCACTCGGAATATTTTTCGGAGATTGAGAGACTTCTGAGGGCAGCCGGCAGGAAAAAGCCGGTCGATGAGATCGGACGGGCGGCAGCGAGAGTCCTCTATGGGGATACACTGACGAATTCGGCGACGCGGCTGGAAAGCTTCTGCGCCTGTGAGTTCCGGCATTTTCTGGTATACGGACTTAAGCTGCGCGAGAGACCGTCTTATGAATTCAGCGGACTTGAACGAGGTACCATTCTTCACCGGGCCTTTGAACTGTATGCCGGCCGGTTGCTTGAAGAGCATTCGGATGAGCGGCAGGAGAAGGAGAGGCTGTATGCCGCTGCGGAGACCGCATTTTCAGAAGCTGTCGCCGAAGAGGGCATTGATTCCGTTCTTTACTCGGATGCCAGGAGCCGATATGAGATCCGGAGAATGCGCCGCCTGCTGCTTGCAGCGGTGGATATGCTGTCAGAGCAGGCACAGGCGGGGGCCTTTGATCTCTATGAGGCAGAGCAGGGCTTCAGGGGGGCTTCCCTGCGGACCGGTTTTGAGTTTGAACTTCCAGATGGCGTGAAGATGTATCTGAACGGCAAGATTGACCGGATCGATACCTGTAAGTCCGGCGACATGACTTATGTGAGAATCATTGATTATAAGACAGGCAGCACACGATATGACCTGAAGAGAATTTATTACGGTCTTCAGCTTCAGCTGGCACTCTATATGAATGCGTCTCTTGAACTTTTAAGACAGCGGGGAAAGAATCCGGTGCCGGCCGGAATGCTGTATTTTCCGGTCACGGATCCGATGCTGGATGCCGTGCAGGGAGAGTCACCGGAGGATTGCCGCAGGAGGAGATTGAAGAAAATGCAGCCCACGGGGGTCGTGAACAGCAGCCCGGAAGTGCTGCAGCTGCTGGATGCCGGGACAAAAAACTCGGATCCTGTTGTCATTCCGGTGAAAATCAAAAAAAACGGAGACATCGGTGCGAATTCCAGTGTTCTTGACAGCGGCGGTTTTGCGATGGTCGGAAAATATGCGATGAGGAAGGCGCAGAAAACCGGAGAGGCGATTATGAACGGCTGCGCGGATGTAAATCCCTATTCTTTCGGGAAGAGTGAAAACGCCTGTATGTACTGCGCTTACAGAACGGTCTGCGGTTTTGACCGGCGGATTCCGGGCTATAGATTCCGTGAGCTGGAGAAGGGCGAGGAAGATCAGGCAATCCTTGAGAAGATGGACAGGGAACTGAACAGCTGAGAACGCGCAGGATATTCGCAAGGGAGGATCGGACGATGAGATGGACAGAGGATCAGCTGAAGGTCATCAATACGAGGGGGAAAAATATACTTGTGAGCGCAGCGGCGGGGAGCGGAAAGACTGCCGTCCTTGTCGAGCGCATCATGAAGCTGATTACGGATCCCGAAGCCCCGATGGATGTGGATGAGCTGCTGATTGTGACTTTCACTCGTGCGGCTGCCGGAGAGATGAAGGAGAGAATCCTGAAAGCCATTACAGAGGCCCGCGTGAAAAATCCAGAAGATGAACATCTTGCGAGGCAGACGGTTCTGATTCACAATGCCCAGATTACGACGATAGACGGTTTCTGCTCTTTTGTGATCCGGAATTACGGCTATACAATCGGGATCGTTCCGGGCTTTCGGGTTGCGGAAGAGGGTGAGATCCGGCTGCTGCGGCGGGATGTCGTGAAAACTGTTCTGGAGGAAGCTTATGCGGAAGCCGACGCGGATCGTGTCGGCCGCCCGGATTTTGAGGAGAGGATTGCTGCGGCGTCATTTTACCGGTTTGTCGAGACACTGGCTTCCGGAAAGGACGACAGTGCACTCGAAGAGATGATTCTTAAGGTTTATGAGACGGCGGTAAGCAGTCCCGACCCGTCCGGCTGGCTTCTTGCATGCAGAAGGATGAACCGGGCGCAGTCTGCCGAAGAGGTGGAACGCTCGGAATGGATGAAAGAGTATCTGAGGGGCGTTCATGATTCGATTCATATGCTGCTAAGCACCGCTGAACGAAATCTGGAAATCGCGTCTTCTGCAGACGGACTTCAGGCGTATCTGTCCAATGCGGAGGCGGAACTTGAACTTGTCACAAAGCTTGACGCTGCCGGGAGCTATTCGGAGCTCCGGAATATCTTCGCCGGAGCGGAATTTGGCAGACTGAAGCCGGTCAGGGGGAATTCCGATCCTGTTCAGACGGCGCTCAGGGCGGAATTTAAAACCAACAGAGAGAGAATAAAAAAGGAAATTACGGCCTATCAGACAGATAGCTTTTCCATGGATTTGGAGGCTTCGGCGGAATTGCTTAAAATGAGCGGAGAGATTTCCGATGTGCTGATTTCGCTTACTGAACGCTTTATGGCGAAATTTGACGAGGCTAAGAAAAAGAAGAATCTCATGGATTTTTCCGATATTGAGCACACAGCACTGAGGATTCTGCGGAACAGCGGCGAGGAAACGGAGATCAATCCTGTTGCTTTGGAAAACGGACAGGAGCGGAAAACAGCCGACAGGAAGAGAAGAACCTGGGCCGCGAAGGAACTGGCGGCGAGATTCCGTGAAGTGATGTGCGATGAGTATCAGGACAGCAATTATCTTCAGGAGGAGATTCTCACGGCGGTGAGCCGCATCGAGGACGGTGAGCCGAACTACTTCTGCGTGGGGGATGTGAAGCAGAGTATCTACAGCTTCCGGCAGGCGAGGCCGGATCTGTTTATGAAAAAATTCAATACATACGACGGAACACGCGGGAACGGGGTCCGGATCGACCTGCATCAGAATTTCCGGAGCAGGCAGGAGGTCATCATGGGTGCCAATGCGGTCTTTCGTCAGATTATGATGCGGGAAATCGGCGGCGTTGAGTATGATGATGAAGCCGCTCTGGTAAAGGGCGCTGATTATGATGACTCCGAAGAGGGCTTTGAGACGGAAATTATGCCGGTTCTTGTTGGAGAGACGGACGCTGAGGGGGAGCCGATTCTCGAGGATACCGGCGCTGAAGCCGGGAAGGAGGTTGAAGCGAGAGCGATCGGAACCCGCATTTTGAAAATGGTCGGCCATGAAAAGATCCGGGACGACAGAACAGGACTTATGAGACCGGTTCAGTTTCGGGATATTGTCATTTTGCAGAGATCGGTAAGGGGGAGTGCGGACGCGATGGTCCGCGTGCTGGAAAGCATGCGGATTCCGGCTTATTCCGATGCAAAAACAGGGTATTTTATGGCGCAGGAAGTACAGGAAGTCCTGAGCTTTCTTGAAATTCTGGATAATCCGCAGCAGGATATACCGCTTGTGACGGTTCTTCGTTCGGCATTTGCAGGACTTTCAGCGGAACAGCTGGCACTTGTCCGCGGGGAGTCAGGCAGAAAAAGCGCGGGGAATGATTTGTCAGAGAACGGAGAGACGGAGCGCGACAGCACAGAAAATGGACGAACGGAGAGCAGGCAGACGGAAAAAGATCGTGCGGGCGCGGCGGAAGCGGAATATTATTCATTATATGACGCGGCGCGGCGCTATGCGGACTGCGGAAGTAATCCTGAACTGGCGGGCCGTTTGGAATCATTTTTTGCGTTTTATGAGGAGCTCCTGATGGATCTGCCGGACATGCCGCTGCATGAATTGATCAATAAAATGATCTCGGTCGGAGGCTTCCGCGATTACTGTTCGGCGCTTCCGGGCGGCGATCAGCGGGCGCTTAATCTGCGCATGCTGGCAGATCAGGCATCGGATTACGAAAAAACGGGCTATATGGGACTTTTTAATTTTGTCCGTTATATCCGGAATCTTGAGAAGGAGGAAGCGGACCCCGGGGAACTGAGTACAATCTCCGAGTCGGAGGACGTTGTCAGAATCTACAGCATTCACAAGAGCAAGGGACTCGAATATCCGGTAGTATTTGTCGCGGGCATGAGCAGACAGCTGAATCTGAGAGATTTGAATCAGACGCCGCTTGTTCATTCTTCTATGGGGGTGGCTGTACCCTGCGCGGATCTGGAGAGAAGGATAAAATATACGACAATCAGGCAGGAGGCTGTTCGCGCGCGGATGCGGCGCGACCTGGTGGGGGAGGAACTCCGGATCCTCTATGTGGCAATGACTCGGGCCAAGCAGAAGCTGATTCTGAGCGGAACTGTAAAGGATGAGAAGAGCATGGCGGATGCGGCTCTTCTGCTGCCGGCAGGTGAGGATGCGCTGCCGGCGGGCTTTATTTTAAATGCGAAAAGCAGTTTCGACTGGATTCTGGCGGCGGCTGACCGGATTTTGCGGCTTGATCAAAAGACGGGGAGACGGCCTTTCATGAAGCTCATGCCGGTGTCTCCGCTTGATCTGGCTGTGAGTGAGGGAAAAACATCGATTCGGCGAGAGGATGAGCTGCGTATGCTTTCATCACTGCGCGCCGATGTGATTTATGATTCTGCAATGCGGAGGCAGATAGAAGAAAAATTCTCTTATCGCTATCCATATACCGGAAGAGAAAATATTCCGGTAGAGATCTCGGTGTCCGAACTTAAGCGGGCAGGTTATGAGGAAAAAGAAGCAGAGGAAAACGCCGAGAGAGAAATCGTGCACCTGTACGCTCAGGAAGAGGAAGAACCGGTTGTGCCGGAGTTTATCCGGGAGCGTGAGGCAAGGGCAAGGGAAGCGGAGAAGCGGAAGAACGCCGGAAATGCGGAGATTGGAGAGGATATAGAGGCCGGAACGTACACTGATGCGGGGGAAAGGCCGGAATCGGAAGACAGAACGGAGCCTGCCGGAGATCGGTCAGGAATGCAGAACCCGGAAAACCGCGGAGTGTACCCTGCGGGTCTGACGAGGTCGGCAAGAGGTACTGCTTATCACCTCTTTATGGAACATTTAAATCTGGCGGCGCTGGAAGGACTTGGCGGAAAAGACCTCCGGAAGGCGGTTGAAATTCAAAAATCTTCGCTTCTGGCAGACGGAAGGATGACGGCGGAGGAAGCTGCTGCGGTCAGAAGCCGGGATGCAGCCGCATTTGCCGAAAGCGAGATAGGGCAGCGAATGATCTGCGCCGATAAAAATGGGCGGCTGTTCCGCGAGCAGCAGTTTGTGTATGCGGTACCGGCGTCAGAGGTTCGGGAAGACTGGCCTTCGGACGAACAGATTTATGTGCAGGGAATAGCGGACGCATATTTCATCGAAGAGGGAAAGCTGATTCTGCTGGACTATAAGACTGATCGGGTGGTGGATGCTGAGGAACTGGTCGAACGATATGCGGTTCAGCTGGAGCTTTACAGAACGGCGCTGGAGCGGGCGACCGGGCTCAAGGTCGCAGAAAAACTGATCTGGTCATTTGCGCTCAGGGAGACAATTGCTCTGTGAGGCGATAAATCGGCGCTCAGGGAATGAAAGACTGAAATCCGTCTGCCGCGCACATCAGAAAAACAAATGCGGAAAAAATGCAGCAGACAGTAGCTTTTCCGAAAGTCATGTGTTAAAATATTAATAAAATATTAAGAATTGGAGAGAACATGAAACAATTCTTTAACAACAAGAAGCGTGACAACCGGATGGCGGAAGAGAACACAGTGGCTTTAAAGAATGCCGGAGGCACCGGCGCAACAGCGGTCATTCGCTGCGGCAGAATCTTCCTGTTTGGGTTGCTGTGCCTTGCGGTAATTTTTACCGCGACAGTCTGCGGCGGTGCGGACACGCATTCTCACTCCTGGAAAGTCACATTTGATAAGTACAGCACTGTGGGGTCGAAGGGATCAGCATCAGCGGTCTGCCGGACCTGCGGGAAAAAGCAGACTGTTGAACTTGATAAGATCACGCCGACAACCAGCGTAAAGGCAAGACATACATCTACACTGAATCATCAGACGCTGACATTTTCGAAACGAACCGGTATTTTCTGCCAGGGGATCGAGGTTGTTAAGATCGTCATGCCGCAGGACGGAGAATTGCTGATTCGATGCACGGACCGGAAAAATATCCGGACCATTACCCTCCATAAAGCGTCAACCTTTAAGGACAGCGGTACGCTCATCACGACAAAGCTGAAGCGAATCAAGCTTTCAAAGGGAACCTATTACCTGAGAGTAGTACGCACGAGCAAGGCTTCCTCAAGCGGTTCTTCTTATTATTTTTCGGCGGCAGGCACAAAGCTGTCGATGCGATTCCGCACAGCGGGAGCGATCTCGTCTCCGAATGTGACGAAGACGGCGTCATCATCGGCGCTGACATTTTCCCTCAGTGTAACCCGAAAGGGAGGAGCGGCTCTGACTTACAGCTCGGATAATCCGTCAGTGACGGTAGCTGCGGACGGGAAGGTGACGGTGGCTGCCGGATTTGTCGGAACAGCGTCTATTAAGATTCATGCGGAAGAGACGGCGCTTTATACGGAGGCAGATAAGACAATTACGCTCACGGTGAAGCTGCCGAAAACGTCGGTAACGGCACTTCGGACGATGACCGGGCAGCGCATGAAGATCAGCTGGTCGAAAAAAAGCGGTGTGTCGGGGTATCAGGTTCAGTACTCCCGGAACAGTACATTTTCATCCGGCTGTACAACAAAGACAATTGACGGCAAAGACAGCACAAACTGCATCATTTCATCGCTCCTGGAAGGAAAAGTTTACTACATTCGTGTGAGGACCTATTTAAAATACGGGTCGAAGAAAGTCTATTCCGAATGGAGTGATTCGGTAAGCCGCACCGCACTGGTCAGGATCCTGATGATTGGCAACAGCCTGACTTATTTCAACAGCCTCTCGGAACTTCTCGGCGATTACGTCGGTGCGGAAGTGACGGTGTCTGCGGAGAGCGGCGTGAGTCTGGCAGATCATCTGGATGCCTCTTCGGATCTTGGACAGAAGACACTGTCCCTCATTAAGTCCACAAAATGGGATTATGTCATTATTCAGGATTTCAGCCGCAGGTCTTATTCCGACAATGCCGGCTTTGCGAAAGATGTTGCCGAGCTGTGCAGTCTTGCAAAGAAATACGGCGCACAGCCGATTCTCTATGAGACCTGGGCATACCAGAAGGACAGTGACTTAATGAATTCCTTCAGCTACTCTTACGATGAAATGTATAAGAGGATTGCCGAGGCATATACGACCGCAGCGGAGGCGAACGGCGCTTATCTCGCAGAGGTGGGAAAAGCCTTCTATGAGGCGGGAGGCGGTCAGGATCTTTATGTGCCGGATCATAAGCATCCGAGTGTCAGAGGGTCATCAATTGCGGCGAAGACGATCGGAAAGGTGATCACTGACCACGAGTCCTGAATTCGAGTTCCGGATGCGTGAAATGAATATCGGATGTGTGAAATAAGTATCGAATATGTGAAGTGAATATCGGATGTGAAATAGGGACGAAAATCATCGGGAAACGGTGTTTTTCGCCTCTTTTTAAGTCTGCCTCAGCACGGACGGGAACTGCGGCGGATGATCGTTTGGTTCGGCATAACGTATGGAAAACGTGCCAGAGGCACGTTTCCACGTTTGTCTCGGTATGAGAAGGAACTGCCGGCGGAAACGATTTAAACGAAAACGAAAAGAAATAAAATCCTGTTTAAATGTAACTTATGCCAGACCATCATTTAAGCTCCCACGCTTGAGCAGTATACTCACACCATCAAATGAAACAAAGCAAACCGCAAACAGAAGCGGGAATGACAAACAAAAGGGAGATTAAAACTATGATGAACAAGTTTATGAAAAAAATCGCAGCAATGCTTCTTATCGGAACACTTTCAGCAACAGCAGTGACAGCAGCAACTGTCTCCGCCAATGACGGAAGCGGAATCGAGCAGCTGGGCGTCAGTACCACAAGCATGGACAGAACGATGTACGTCAACAACAGCGCAGGTGCAAATGTCCGTACCGCACCGAGCACAGATTACAGAGTGCTCAAGAAGCTGAGTAATGGGACAGCAGTTCATGTGACAGGAAGAACTTCAAACGGCTGGTATCAGATCTACACAACAGATCCGGTTTACGGCGGTGAGACAGCAGGCTATATCTCGGAAGGACTTCTTTCTACAAGCGCACCGTCATCCGGCAGCAGCACAAGCTACGGCACTAAGACCGTATATGTTGACACTTATCTTTCACTCAGAAGTGGTCCGAGCTCCGATTACCGTGAACTTGGCAGACTTGTCGAAGGATCCAGAGTCCAGATTACTGGACCGATGGTCAACGGATATTATCCGGTAGCGGTTGTCAGAGCAGCATCCGGCAGCACAGGCAGTCTGGACAGCGGATATGTCTACGGCGCATATCTTGAATAAAGGCAGCTTTACATGCAGGCGTGTTATATGCTGACAGCTTTGAGTACAGGGCGGAGTGCATGCGGCGCAAATGCATAGGAATACAAAATATTCAGGATAAAAACTTCAAATGATCAGGGACTATTCGTTCTCCCTTATACAAAGGACCGGTGCGTGAGCACCGGCCTTTTGTCATGCTTCTCATAACGTACAGAAAGCGTGCCGGTGGCGCGTTTTCTCGTTGCTTTTGTCTACGTATACAAAAAGAGTTGTCGGTCGAAGGTCTTTTGATTGCCATAACGTATGGAAAACGTTGCACGGAGGTGCCTTTTCCATACGTTATGGACTATGACTAATTTTACAAAAAAATATTTAAAATCACGCCATTTATTGACTTAATGAACAATTAGACGTATTCTGAATTTGAATTGTTTATGTAACTGCTCAAAAGATGGCTTGCCGTTCTGTTTTTGACTCTATTAGTTGAAAATAAATCAATTTCCATATAGGGGAATTTAATGAGGTATATTGAAAGTTTAAAACATCAGGCAGAAACGCTGCATGGTGAAAAGATTGCATTTTCTTTCACCGGACAAAAAACGGGATTAACTGATGGGAAAAATGCGTCAGCAGTCTTTGACATAGGCGGATATTGTATTTCTGTATTCGATGTTTATCGTGAAGAAGAAAAAGACATCCTTTTGGAACGCCATATTCAAGGGAGTCCGTCAGCATCATATGCGGATTCAGGAGATGGTGTTCAGATCAGCCTGTCGTTTGGGATTAACGGATTGAATGAATGTGGGTATCGTTTTTGTATACCATCCATGATTTACTCGAATAAAAAAGAAGAGGCTAAAAGAGTCAGACATTCCTATATGGAAGATCGGCTCACCGGTCCGATGGTTCTTGCTTATAACGAGAGCACGGGGGAATACATAAGCTTTACAAAAGAAAAACCATCAAGGTATGTAAAGGAGATGATCCGGAACATCGGTGATACCAGATATCTCCATGAAGTGCATGCTGTTTCGATCGGTTATTCTGTCAGAGACGACGATTCCGTTTGGTTTGAGTCAAGCTGGCCATATGCGGAAGGAGATAAAAGTTCGGCATTGAGTGCTGATGAAAGACCGGCAGCTGCTTATTATCCGCTTGACGGGAGAGAGTTTTCGGTAGAAATGAGTTTCCGTATTCATGAAGGAAAAAATGAATCATTTGCCGCAGCCTGTTATGAAACCTATGAACATCTTGCCAAAGTAATGGAGACTTTAGGAGAGGATATCATCTGTCTTCCCTGTACGAAAAAGGAAAGTATAGATTACCGGATGGAATCTCTTGGAAAGAGTTATCGGGAGTTTGCACCGGACGGTGCCGGATTCTTTTTTCACTTTGATCCTAAATTCGGATACGGATCGAGGCCATCTGGCTTCAGTACCTGCTATGACACAATACCTCATAATTCGTATATTCATATTCTGGAATATGGATTTACAGGACGTCAGATCAATGCCGCATTTGTTATGGCGTCACAAAAGGGTGGAGAGTGGATCGAACGCGGAAAAAAGGTTATTGATTTTTTCCTTTCTAAATGCCAGCTGGAAAATGGATGGCTGTATTCGCTCTATGATCTAAATACGGAAGCTCCGTTTTTTTCATTCGGAGATCCGGATGCCCCTAAGCTGCACTACATATCAAGAACGAACCAAAAAGGAAATTATCTCCGCACGATGACGGAACCGATGAATGATCTTCTGGATTGCTACAACTGGTATAAATCAATAGGGGAGATCCGGGAGGACTGGCAGGAGAGCGTGCTCCGTTATGCAGACTTCTTAATCAAATATCAGAATTTAGATGGCTCGTGGTTTCGTGCTTATTGTCCGGACGGAACAGGGACAGATGCGATTGATCGCCCTGACCTTACAAGCGCCGAGGCACAGAAAGGCCAGAAATCAGTTACGTCAATTCCGATTGTATTTCTGACAAATGTCTGTCGGATGCTTAAGTGTGAAGGAAAAGACAGTACGTTGTATGAAAATGCAGCAAGACGCGCAGGGGAGTATGTTCTGGGGGATATGGTCAGAGAGGAGCATTATCAGGGTGCAACACTTGATAACCCGAACCAGGTCGACAAAGAAGCTGCGCAGTATGTGATGGCAGGACTTACGCAGCTGTACCTTCTGACAGGTGAAAAAAAGTATCTGGACGGCGCGGAAAATGCCGCATTTATGTTTACGACGTGGAACTATATCTGGAATGCTCCGATGCAGAAGGGAACGATTTTGTTTGATAAAGGCTTTAAAACAAAAGGAATGGGGGCAATCAATTCCGTATGGGGCGGTGGAGCGGTTGATATTTATTCTCTTTTTCATATAAGAGAACTTTACATAGTGGGGAAGCTCCGCAACCATCCCCTTATGTGCGAGATGGCAGAGTGGATTTCGGTCGCAACGGAACAGATTGTATCACGGCCGGATGATACGATGGGGTTCACAGATATAGGGATGCAGCCTGAAGGCTTTGGTGTGTGTCCGCAGGGCATTGACGAAGGCATGATCCATAAAGGAGATATCTGGGGAACGTTGGGCTGGATCTATTCAGCCGGAACTTATGGGATACTAAATTATTTACATACAAAGGAGGAAATGGCATGAAAAAGGCAATGTTACTCGCGAGCGCACTTCTTTGCGGAACGCTTGCATTCGGAATGGCTTCGTCTGTTATGGCTGATGAGGTTACACTGAATCTGTATCACAGTTGGAGCGACGAGACAACAAGAGGCGCAGTTCTCCGCCAGCTGATCGATGAGTTTAATGAAGCTCATGCCGGCGAGATCAAGGTCGAAGTTGAAACGAATTCAGATTTCCCGGCTTATCAGGAAAAGGTTAAGACGATGCTCAGTACTGGCACAGCTCCTGATATTTTCCATTATAACTATAACCCAAATGATATGTCTTATTTTGATTCGGGCCTTCTGTTTGATTTCAGTTCATATATGGATGATGAGTGGTCTGCCAGATTCGCGGAGAGTGATCTTGAGACGCTGACATACAATGACCAGCTTCTTTCAATTCCGTTTGAGAGCGCCGGAGCGGTTATCTGGTATAACAAAGACGCATTTGCTGAGGCAGGAATCGAAGAATTCCCCGATACGTGGGCAGGACTTCTCGATGCATGTGAAGCTTTAAAGGAAGCCGGATATGGAGGGTTCTCTCTTTATACAGGTGATGATGCATGGTATTCAATCAATCTTATCACAGCTCTCTGGGTTGCAAATGACGGCGCAACGGCAGTTAATACAGCAACAAGCTTCAATACTCCTGGGATGATTGATGCCCTTAATACTTACAAGGAATTCTATCAGTATTCCACAAGTGATGTTATTGGCGGAAATTATTCTGTTGCAGGTGCCAACTTCTCCTCTGCAAAGACGACAATGGCTATTGACGGCAGCTGGTTTACCGGATACATTGATGAGTCCATTATCCCGTCGGTTGCAGTGGCGTCAATGCCGACAAACGGTGATGGTGTTGCGGAGCAGGGATACCTTGTAACAGACGCCCAGACTCCATGGGCGGCAGCTGCTACTGATGATCCGGCTAAGGCAGAAGCTATCGTCGAATTCATGAAATTTATCACTTCTGAAGAAGCAACCCGGACTCTCACTATGGACGGATCTGTTATTCTTTCCGCAAAGCTTGATCTTACGGATGAAGATAAGGCCGGTCTTACAGATACAATGTCTCAGTATCTTGCAGTCAATGCAGCCGCACCGTCAGCAACGACAAATCTTGAGAGAAACCTTACAACTGAGGCTGCCGCAGAGCTTCCGACACTGCTTGAAAGCCTTCTGCTTGATCAGATTACAGCTGAGCAGTTCGTTGAAGAACTTGATTCTCTGAATGGATAAAGCCGGATATCGTAAAGAACAGAAACAGATAGATGTAAAAGTGTGTGGTTTTGCCGCATAGTGTGTACGTTCGGGGGCGGGGACGTTTGTTTCCTGCTCCCGAGCAGATTTTAAGGGATCTTTCCTTTTCGGTGATCCCGGAGGTTCAGATATGATCAAAAAACGTTCTCTGGTGCTTTATCTTGCGCCTGCGATCGTGTTTGCGGTCGTCTTCTTTATTGTCCCGATCATTTATATTATTTATGTCAGTTTTTTTGACTGGAATGGCCTTGGTCCCATGACACCGGTCGGAATAGAAAATTACGTGAGCGTTTTTACGGATAAGACGTTTGTTCTGGCCTTGAAAAATACTTTGATATGGATCCTTGCCGCTGTTGTGATTCATGTTCCGTTTGGACTCATTCTTGCACTCATTCTGAACAGGAAGATTGCCGGATGGAAATTCTTCCGGGTTTTGTTTTTCCTGCCGAATGTTATTTCCATAACTGCGTTGGCTTTTCTCTGGTATTTTATATATCATCAGGATATGGGATTTCTCAACTGGATTCTGCAGGCAGTCGGTCTAGGGGGGCTTGCAAGGGGCTGGCTTACGAATCTTGATACGGCTCTGGGAGCAACAATTGTTCCATTTTGTTTATATGTCGGTTTGACCTGTGTCATTTTTTTAACACAGCTAACTACGATCTCAGACGATTTGCGTGAAGCAGCGCTGCTTGACGGTGCTTCGGGTTTTCAGATGGATCGTTATATCTATATTCCGCTTCTGAGACCTGCGGTGATCACGAATATACTGCTTAATGTCTCGTTCTGTCTTAAAAATTTTGAATATCCGTTTATCATGACGAGCGGCGGGCCGATCAATTCTACTACGACTTTGTCTCTCTATATTTACAAAAAAATGATGAGTGCCAATAAATACGGGGTTTCGATGGTCGGGAGTATTTTTACGGTTCTTTTGGGCATGGCTCTTATGGTTATCATAAATATCGCACAGCGGGAAAAGGAGGCGTGACATGAAGAAAATCAAAGCAAGCCGCGTCATACTTTTTGTGATTTTGTGCATGACGGCGGTTGTTATGATGGTTCCGTTTGCCTGGCTTGTTCTGTCATCTTTTCGCGAAAATATGGATATTCTTTCTAATCCATTTGGAACCCCAAAGAGCCTCAGCATAGAAAATTACACGTCAGTACTTACACGCCAGCCGATGCTTAAGTACCTATTTAATACATTTGCGGCAGCTTTGCTTGCTGTTGTCATTGATGTCATCATCGCGATTATGACCGGATACGCAATGATGCACAGGTTCAGGTTTAAGAAGGCACTTTCTACGGCTTTTTATGTCGGGCTTTTTATTCCGGCAACAGCGTTTATGGTGCCGTATTATATATTTATTTCCAAATTACATATGTACGATACTCTTTATGGACTCGGTCTTATCTACGCAGCGATAAATTTGCCGTTCAGCATTATGATGATGGGGAATTTTTTGCGGACGATCCCGATGCAGATTTTAGAGTCAGGCAGAATTGATGGTGCTACTACGAATCAGATTCTGCTTCATTTAGTTTTTCCGATGTCGAAGCCGGGTGTTGTAACAGTCAGTATATTTGTGATCATTAATACGTGGAATGAACTTTTCTTTGCGAATCTACTTACACAGAGCGACCGGGCGAAGACGATTACTGTGTCAATTAAATCCTATTTGTCGGCATTTGAAGCAAATTATGGTTATGCGTTTGCCGCTATGATTATATCTATTCTTCCGACAATTATTGTTTATATATTCCTGACGGATAAGATTATCGGTGGTATGACTGCAGGTGCTGTAAAAGAATAAAAAATAGAAGATGAGGCAGAACTGTGTCAGTAAGCAGGAATGATATCAGAAAAGAAAATCGGAATGATCTTTATCGCGTATTGAGTGATCAATCGGAATATACCGTTTCCGAGCTTGCGGTTCGCAATAAACTCAGCGTTCCAACTGCTGCGCAATATCTCAAGGAACTTATTGCTGAGGGGTTGGCGGAAGAAGCGGGCAGTATCCGCTCGACCGGGGGGCGAAGCGCTAAGACTTACATTCGAAAAAAGGACGCAAGGTTATCTGTTGGCATTGATATAACTCAAAATCATATTATTATTGCCGTCATCGATCTGGCAGGTGATATCATCTGTATTTCTGAAAGAGAAAAGTTTTCATTTGAGGATACTGATGAATGCTGCGATCAGATTGTTGACAAGCTGTCAAAGTTTCTGACTGAAAACTGTGTTGAACTTGGGAAGATTCTTGGAGTGGGGGTATCCGTACCGTGTATTGTTGATCCTGAAACTGACAAAGTAATCTACGGAATGGTGGTTCAGGCTCCGGAAGATCTGAAACAGAAATTTGAATGCAGGTTGAGTTGGCCGGTTGTGATTTTTAATGACGCAAACGCAGCCGGAAATGCGGAAATTCGACTTGGGAAGAGCTCCGGCTGCCGTGGAATGACGTTTTATCTGATGCTGAGTAATTCTGTCGGAGGAGCGATCATACATCAAAATTCCATTTATGCGGGTGCGAACGGCAGAAGTTCGGAGATTGGACATATGCGGATTGTGCCGAATGGCAGGATGTGTTACTGCGGACAGAGAGGGTGCGTGGACAGTTATTGTTCCGCAAAGATTCTGTCTAACCGCACAGAAGGAAATCTGCAGCGCTTTTTCGAGGAAGTTGACAAAGGTGATTTAAAACTTCGTAAAGTGCTTGATGAATACTTGCGGTATCTGGCTGTCAGTATTGTCAATATCCGGATGCTTTTTGACGGAGATATTATTCTGGGCGGTTATGTCGGACCTTATCTTGAAAATTATCTGGGGCGAATTCAGGAACTTGTAAAAGATCTGAATCCTTTTTCGAAAGAAGTTTCATATCTACATACGTGTACGCTGCAAACAGAGGCGTCGACTCTTGGAGCTGCGATGTTCTTTATCGATCGTTTCATAGATGAAATATAATTTGCCTGCTGACCGAGTGAGTTCATCTTACAACGAAAGAAAAATGTGAAAATTCACAATTAATCAGCAAAAAACATCGCAAATATTGACAAAATTATCAAACGGACGTATATTTGTGAACTTCCAGAAAAAGTAGCCCTAAATGTAAATTTAACACCTGTGAGACCT